>OHCU01000021.1_pt1 | contig 131181 bp, 128 predicted proteins | sample 1566861 | NCBI WGS metagenome assembly OHCU01 (sample SAMEA3879521, study PRJEB24766) | human gut metagenome | biome: human-associated habitat; feature: feces | place: USA | collected 1985/1987
GCTCTGCCTCTGGCCCGCGCGGAGCGCAAAGCCATTTGACCGAAAGAATAAAACCTGCCCCGCGCCACCGGCGCGAGAACCAGCTTAAAGAAAAAACCAGCTCTGCCTCTGGCCCGCGCGGAGCGCAAAGCCATTTGACCGAAAGAATAAAACCCGCCCCGCGCTCAGGCGCGAGAAGTATTTCGAGAACCATTAGCCCTAATGAAAAAGCGCTCTGCCCCCGCGCGGAGCGCAAAGCCATTTGACCGATAATAAAACGAATCATAAAGGAGAAACTATTATGCTGACGAGCAAACAGCGCGCCATTCTGCGCGGCAAGGCAAACACCATGGACCCCGTTTTTATCGTGGGCAAGGGTGAGATCGACGAGACCATGATCCGGGGCGTGAAGGACTGCCTCGACGCCCGGGAGCTCATCAAGCTCAAGGTGCTTGAGAGCAGCATGTACAACGCCCGTGAGGCTTCCGTCAAGCTGGCCGAGGCCACCGGCGCCGACTGCGTGCAGGTCATCGGCTCCAAGTTCGTGCTCTACCTCCAGAAAAAGAAGGACAGCGCCTACGCCGACCTGCTGAAGTAATGCGTATCCTGCTTTACGGCGGCTCGTTTGACCCGCCCCACTACGGCCACATGAATAACCTCCGCGCCGCCGCTGCCCGGGTCTGCCCGGACCGCGTGGTGGTCATGCCGGCGGGCGTCTCCCCCTTCAAGCAGGGGACATCCGCCCCCGGCCCGCTCCGGGTGGAGATGTGCGGCTGCTTTGGGGAGCTGGCCCGGGAGATGGGCTTCGGCCTCGAGGTCAGCGGCTGGGAGGTGGAGCAGGCGGAGCAGGGCCGGAAAAATTACAGCGTCCTCACGCTGGAAAAGCTGGCCCGGGAGAACCCCGGCGATGAGCTGTACCTCGCCATCGGCAGCGATATGCTGCTGAGCTTCGACGGGTGGCACCGCTGGGAGGACATCCTTCGTCTGGCCCATCTGGTGGTCACGAGCCGGAATGTCGGCGACGACCCGGCTCTCCACGCCAAGGCCCGGCAGCTGGACGCTTCCGGCGCGCGCATCCTGTTCGCGCCGGTGGAGGCGCTGCCCATGGCGTCCAGCGTCCTCCGCACCCGCCTCGCCGCCGGGGAGGAATGTGAAAACGAGCTTCCGGCCTCGGTGCGCCGGGTCATCCGGCGCGAGGGGCTGTACACCAAAGGAGACGAAGTCACAAATGAATCAGAAACAGGCAAAAGAGCTTGTGCGCAGCCGGCTGAGTGACAAGCGCTACGAGCACACCCTGAACGTGAAAAAAATGGCCGTCAGGCTGGCGAAGCGCTACGGTGTCGATGAGGACAAGGCTGCGCTGGCCGCCCTGCTCCACGACTCGGCCAAGGAGATTTCCAAGGATGAGATGCGGGAACTGATGCGGCAGTATCCCCAGTATGCCGAGGGAGGGGAAGAGCGGCCTGCCCCTGTCTGGCACGGCATCTGTGCGGCCATCCTCGCCCGCACCCGATGGGGCGTGGAGGATGAGGCCATCCTTTCCGCCATCGCCTGCCACACGGCAGGCAAGGCCGGGATGTCGAAGCTGGACAAGGTGGTCTATCTGGCCGACATGACCAGCAAAGAGCGGGACTGGCCGGGCGTCGGCAAGCTGCGGAAGCTGGAAATGAAAGACCTCGACGCCGCCATGCTGGCTGCGCTGAAACAGACCAACGATTTCGTCCTCTCTCAGGGCAAGCCGCTGGACCCCCAGTCCGCTGCCGCCTATGAGGACATCCTGTCCCATCAGAAGAAAGAATGCTGATTGCGAATCGTGGGGAAGAATGGTATACTAAAGAGTACAAAACCCTGAACAGGAGTTTTTCGGCCAACAGCCGACTCCCCAAAACGCTTGGAAGGAATAAGATGGAATGAGTCAGACTCCGCGTCATATCAAGACAGACCGTTCACTCAACCGCCCGACGGAGCGGCGGGCCGAAAAGGCTCCTGCATCCCGGCCCGTGCAGCCTGCCCAGCCGGACTTCTTTGCAGAGGAAAAGCCCGCCCCCGCAGAGCCTCCCCGCCGCGCAGGCGGCAGCGGCGGCGCAAAGCCGCCCCGCCGTTCGGCCCCTGCGGGCGGCAATGAGCCTCCCCGCCGCCGCAAAAAGAAGAAAAAGACCCCGCTCTGGCTCCCGCTGGCTGTGACGCTGGCGGTGCTGGCCGTCATCTCGGGCGTGGTGGTGTATGCCGTCGGTATGGTGGGCAGGGTGGAAGAGAATCTCCGTCCGGAGGAGGACGCCCCCTCCATCACCGAGGAGATACAGACCCTCGAGGAGTACAAGGGCGATGTGGTCAACATCCTCGTCTGCGGCATCGACTATGAGGAAGGCCGCAACTACTCCAACGACCCCACCTCCAACGACGGCATGACGGACATGATCCTCTACTGCCAGTTCGACATCAAGGGCGGCGCGCTGCGGATGCTCCAGATCCCCCGCAACAGCCTCGTGACCACCAAGAGCCGCAAAGTCGCCCTCTCCAACGGCAAGACCTACGCCGCCACCAACTACCAGATAAACTCCGTGGCCCTCTCCAACGGCGGCAGCATTGCCGCTCTGGCGGAGGTCATCTACGACCAGTACAAGCTGCCCGTCGATTACTACGTGACGGTGGATATGCAGGCTCTGGTGGAGATGGTGGACAACTTCGGCGGCATCGAGGTCTATATCCCCCACGATATGTCCTTTGCGGGCAGCGCCCTCAAGCAGGGCTACCGCAATCTGGACGGCACATCGGCGGAGTTCTTCGTCCGCTGCCGCCACGGTCAGGGCTACTCCAACTCCGACATCGACCGCCTGAACATGCAGCGCTACTTCTACGCCGGTCTGTTCAAGCGGGTGCGCAGCATGGGCATCACCGATGTGCTCAACCAGCTGCCCCTCGTCTTCAACAACTATATCCACACGGATATGGACCTGACCACCATCGCAAAGATGCTGGTGTCCTTCACCCGCATCGACAGCGCCAACATCATGCTGGCACAGACCCCCGTCTTCATGGGTGTGCCGAACGTGGGCGTGACCGATACCTCTGACGGCTACTCCTGCGTGGTGCCGGACGCCGGCTCCATCGCAGAGCTGCTCAACACCTATTTCCGCAGCTATACCGGCCCGGTGAGCGCCAGCGAGCTGAATCTCGTGACCAACGACTGGCCCCACGGTACCGCCTCCACCAGCGCCAACGTCCAGTTCGTGGGCCAGCTGGATAAGCAGTCGGACGACGCCATCCTCAGCGGCAACACCGACGTGGCGGGCGCTACCACCACCGACGGTCAGCCGGCCGGACAATGATAAGGAGAAAAATCTATGGATAAGAACATCGACAGCAAGACCCTTGCCATTGAGATCGCAAAGATCCTCGACAAGAAGAAGGCTCAGGACGTGCGGGTGCTCAAGGTGGACAGCCTGACCGTCCTCACCGACTACTTCGTCATCGCCTCCGGTACCTCCACCACCCAGGTGGGCTCTCTGGCCGACGAGGTGGAGTATGAGCTCTCCCAGAGCGGCATCGAGCCCCACACCACCGAGGGCTTTGACTCCAAGAACTGGGTGCTGCTGGACTATTCCAGCGTCATCGTCCACATCTTCGTCCCCAACACCCGCACCTACTACGATTTGGAGCACCTATGGGCCGACGGTGAGCCCATCGACATCTCGGAGTACCTGACCCCGGATAACAGTCTGTGATTTGTAAGGAAAACGGCCTTGCCCTCTCCGTCAGCGCTGCGCGCTGCCACCTCTCCCAAAGGGAGAGGCTTCTGGCTCCCCCTTTGGGGGAGCTGGACGCGAAGCGGCCTGAGAGGGCAAGCCGCCTGAATATTTTGTAGCAAAGAAAGTCTGGAGCTGATTACAAAAATGAAGTATGATTACAAGGCCGTGGAGGCCAAGTGGCAGAAGGTGTGGGAGGACGAAAAGACCTTCCACGCTGAGATCGACCACAAGAAGCCCAAGTTCTATGCACTGGTGGAGTTCCCGTATCCCTCGGGCGCGGGCCTGCACGTCGGCCATCCCCGCAGCTACACTGCGCTGGATGTCGTGAGCCGCAAGCGCCGCCAGAACGGTTATAACGTGCTCTACCCGATGGGCTGGGACGCTTTCGGCCTGCCCACCGAGAACTTCGCCATGAAGAACCACATCCATCCGGCCATCGTCACCAAGAAGAATGTTGACCACTTCCGGGAGCAGCTCAAGGCATTGGGCTTCTCCTTCGACTGGGACCGTGAGATCAACACCACCGACCCCGAGTATTATAAGTGGACCCAGTGGATCTTCCTGCAGCTGTACAAGAAGGGCCTTGCCTACAAGAAGGAAATGAACGTCAACTGGTGTACCGGCTGCAAGTGCGTGCTGGCAAACGAGGAAGTCGTCAACGGCGTCTGCGAGCGCTGCGGCAGCGAGGTCGTCCACCGCGTCAAGAGCCAGTGGATGCTGAAGATCACCGCCTACGCGGACAAGCTCATCGACGGTCTGGACGGTCTGGATTACATCGAGCGCGTCGCCACCCAGCAGAAGAACTGGATCGGCCGCAGCCACGGCGCAGAGGTCAACTTCGGCACCACCGCCGGCGACACCCTGACCGTCTACACCACCCGCTGCGACACCCTGTTCGGCGCTACCTACATGGTCGTCTCTCCCGAGCACGCCATCCTCAAGGAGTGGCTGGAAAAGGGCATCATCAAGAATGCCGACGCCGTCAAGGCTTATCAGGCCGAGGCTGCCCGCAAGAGCGACTTCGAGCGCAGTGAGCTGAACAAGGAAAAGACCGGCGTTCAGCTGGAAGGCGTCAGGGGCATCAACCCCGTCAACGACAAGGAGATCCCCATCTTCATCTCCGACTACGTTCTGGCTACCTACGGCACCGGCGCCATCATGGCCGTGCCTGCCCACGATACCCGCGACTGGGAGTTCGCTAAGAAGTTTGGCCTGCCCATCATCGAGGTCGTCAAGGGCAGCACCCCCTCCAACCTCGACGAGGCTGCCTTCACCGACGTGGCCACCGGTACGCTGGTCAACTCCGGCTTCCTCGACGGCCTGTCTGTCACCGACGCCAAGAAAAAGATGATCGAGTGGCTGGAAGCCAACGGCAAGGGCCGGGATAAGGTCAACTACAAGCTCCGCGACTGGGTGTTCAGCCGTCAGCGCTACTGGGGCGAGCCTATCCCCATGGTCAAGTGCGAGAAGTGCGGCTGGCAGCCCCTGCCCGAGAGCAGCCTGCCTCTGACCCTGCCCAACATCACCGACTTTGAGCCGGGTCCCGACGGTGAGTCTCCGCTGGCCCGCCACACCGACTGGGTCAAGACCACCTGCCCCTGCTGCGGCGGCCCCGCGACCCGCGAGACCGACACCATGCCTCAGTGGGCCGGTTCTTCCTGGTACTTCCTGCGCTATATGGACCCCCACTGCAAGGACGCCCTCGCTTCCAAAGAGGCGCTGGAATACTGGTCTCCGGTGGACTGGTACAACGGCGGCATGGAGCACACCACCCTGCATCTGCTCTACAGCCGTTTCTGGCATAAGTTCCTGTACGACATCGGCGTCGTGCCTTCTCCGGAACCCTACCAGAAGCGCACCGCTCACGGCATGATCCTGGGCCTGAACCCCCACAGCTTCGTCAACCTGCCCGCTGAGGAGCAGGAGAAGCTGCTGAAGGAGTACGGCAGCCAGAAGGCCGCTGAGAAGGCTCTGGAAGAGAAGTACGGTGAGATGGCCCGCCACCCCATCGTCAAGATGTCCAAATCTCTGGGCAATGTCATCAACCCCGACGAGGTCGTGGACCAGTACGGTGCCGACACCATGCGTCTGTACGAGATGTTCATGGGCGACTTCGAGCAGGCCGCACCCTGGCAGACCTCTGCCATCGCCGGCTGCAACCGCTTCCTCGACCGCGTGTGGGCTCTGTCCGACAAGCTGGTGGAGGGCGAGGGCTATCGTCCCCAGCTGGAGACTCTGCTGCACCAGACCATCAAGAAGGTGGGCGCTGACATCGAGGGCCTGAAGATGAACACCGCCATTGCACAGCTCATGACTCTGGTCAACGCCCTGTACGATAACGGCGGCGCGACCAGAGCCGAGTTCGAGACCGTCGTCCAGCTGCTGAACCCGTTCGCTCCCCACATGACCGAGGAGCTGTGGGAGAAGCTGGGCCACAGCCACGACGAGCAGCTGGCCTACTACCCCTGGCCCAAGTACGAGGAGGCCAAGTGCGTTGAGAGCACGGTTGAGATCGCAGTACAGGTCAACGGCAAGGTCAAGGCCCGTCTGAAGGTGGCCGCAGACATCACCTCTGAGGACGCCATCGCCGCCGCAAAGGCTGACCCGGCTGTCGCCGAGGCTCTGTCCGGCAAGACTGTGGTCAAGGAGATCTACGTCAAGGGCCGTCTGGTCAATCTGGCCGTCAAGGGCTGAGCCCTCTCAGGCGCTTCGCGCCAGCTCCCCCAAAGGGGGAGCCATTGGCAGACCGGGCCGGTTCCGGTGAAACGAGCAAAGTGAATCTGATCGGAAACAGCTGGGCCCTGCGGTGTGAGCCACACGGCAGAGTGGAAAGAAAAAGTTTCAAAAAAACTTTCTGAAAAAGGTTGACGAACGCATGAAAATGCGCTATACTGTCTACTGTTAGTTACCATGTAACAACGAAATTCCTGCCTCACGGTCCAAGGGAGGGAATAAGATGTCGGAAATTCGTGTTAAAGAGGGCGAGTCGCTGGAGAGCGCACTGCGTCGCTTCAAGCGTAGCACTGCCCGCAGCGGTGTGCTCGCAGAGGTCCGTAAGCGCGAGGCTTACGAGAAGCCGTCTGTTAAGCGCAAGAAGAAGTCCGAAGCAGCCCGCAAGCGTAAGTTCAAGTAATTAACTGCTTGGAATCGCATTGTTGCTTTAGATTTCAAACGCGTTGCTAACGCCGATGTAGGGGAGCCTGTATTGCAGGCTCCCCTATTTTCATTGCAGGGAGAAATACTATGCTCATCACCCCCGAATATGTGTTCAAGGACGTCACCCACATAACCCCGGAGTTTCTGGCGGGCAAGGGCATCCGCGCCCTCGTGCTGGACATCGACAACACCCTGACCGCTGACCGCAGTCAGGAGCTGCCGGACGAAGTGGCCGGGTGGCTGGCTCAGATGAAGGAAGCCGGCATCGGCCTCACCATCGTCTCCAACGGTGCGGAGAAGCGCGTCCGGCCCTTCGCCGAGAAACTGGGCCTCGCGTACCTCTACCGTTCTGCCAAGCCCCTGCCCTTCGCGCTGATGGTGGCCCGCCGCCGGATGGGCGTGAAGAGGAAGCAGATGGCCATGGTGGGCGACCAGCTCTACGCCGACCGGATGGCGGCGGCCCTCTACGGCATCCCGGGCCTGATGGTCATTCCCCGCGGCCCCGACCTCGGCGCGCAGGTGGTGCTCAAGCGCAAGTGGGAAAAGCGCCACTGGATGAAATATTATGACCGGGGAGGGAAGACGCTGTGAGCGAGTGGCATATCCGGTTCGGCACTGCCGGCACCAGCGACAGCTTCGGGGCGAAGGGCTACAAGTCCAGCCTCGACATCCCCGCCTACACGGCAGAGATGGGACTGGACGCTTTCGAGTACCAGTGCGGCCACGGCGTCCGCCTCGGGGTGGACAAGGCCGGGAAGATGGCCGCAGACGCCGCAGAGCGGGGCATCCTGTTCAGCGTCCACGCACCTTATTATATCAGTATGTCCAGCCTCGAGGAAGAAAAGCGGCTGGGCAGCGTCCGCTATCTGCTCCAGAGCGCCGAGGTCTGCCGCGCGCTGGGCGGGCGGCGCATCATCTTCCACTCGGGCAGCTGCGGCAAACAGAGCCGCGAAGCCGCCCTCGAAAAGGCGCTGGACACCATGCGCCGTGCCGTGGAAGCGCTGGACGAAGCCGGTTACGGCGATATGACCCTCTGCCCTGAGACCATGGGCAAGATCGGCCAGCTGGGTACGCTGGACGAAGTTTTGGCCCTCTGCGGGGTGGACAAGCGCATCACGCCCTGCATCGACTTCGGCCACCTGAACGCCCGGACGCTGGGCGGCATCCAGTCCAAGGCCGACTACGCCGCCATCCTCGACCGGATGGATGAGGTGCTGGGGGACGAGCGCGCCCGGCGGTTCCACGTCCACTTCTCCCGCATCGAGTTCTCTGCCGGCGGCGAGAAGCGCCACTGGACCTTTGCTGAGACCCAGTTCGGCCCGGAGCCGCAGCCCCTGATGGAGCTGCTGGCAGAGCGCCGCCTCGAGCCGGTCATTATCTGCGAGAGCGCCGGTACGCAGGCCGAGGACGCGCAGGCGATGCAGAGGATGTACGAGGCGGCGAGGGGGTGACCTCTCAGGCGCTTCGCGCCAGCTCTCCCAAAGGGAGAGCCTTCAACGGCTCTATCCCATACTTTTTGTCATTTTCATCGTCTTTTTTACCGAAACCCCTTGCCAAATGGCGCGGGATTGGGTAAAATAAATAGAGATATGCGTAATGCATCTGAGACATTAAACTAATGGAGGAATTCCTATGATTTCTGCAGGCGAGTTTCGCAATGGCGTGACCTTTGAGCAGGACGGCCAGGTTCTTCAGGTCGTTGAGTTCCAGCACGTCAAGCCCGGCAAGGGCGCTGCCTTTGTCCGCACCAAGACCAAAAACGTCATCACCGGCTCTGTGGTCGAGACCAGCTACAACCCGACCGCTAAGTTCCCTCAGGCTTTCATCGAGCGCAAGGACGTGACCTATAGCTATGAGGATGGCGATCTGTACCACTTTATGGACAACGAGACTTACGATGACATCCCCGTCAACGCAAGCGACGTCCCCGATAACTTCAAGTTCTGCAAAGAGAACGAGCTGTGCAAGCTGCTGAGCTACAAGGGCAAGGTCTTCAGCGTCGAGATCCCCAACTTCATCGAGCTGGAAGTCACCCAGACCGAGCCGGGTGTCAAGGGCAACACCGCCACCAACACCCTGAAGCCCGCTACCGTCGAGACCGGTGCTGAGATCCGCGTCCCCCTGTTCATCAACGAGGGCGACCACATCCGCATCGATACCCGCACCGGCGAGTATATGGAGCGCGTCTGATTTTCTGACGACGATAAGACCGGGCAGCGGGCGACCGTTTGCCCGGTTTTTCTTAAAAAGAAGAGCTGTTTTGCGATAGGAGGTATTCCCTATGAAGGAAAAAGCTGCATACCTGAAGGGCCTGATCGACGGCCTCGGCATTGATGAGAACACCAAAGAAGGCAAGGTCATCAAGGCCATGAGCGAGCTGCTGAGTGAGATGGCAGAGACCGTGGACAGCATCGACGAGGATGTCACCCACGCCTACGACCAGATCAACGACCTGAGCGAAGAGCTGGAAGACCTTGAAGCAGACCTGTACGAAGACGAAGATGCCGAGGACGAAGAGGACGACTCCGACGACGAGACCGAGGCAGACGACGATGACGACAACGCCGATGTGGCCGGTGAGCCTTATTATGAGGTGGCCTGCCCTGCCTGCGGCAAGACCGTCTACGTGAGCGAGGACGACCTGGACGCCGGTGAGGCCATCTGCCCCAGCTGCAAGGTGGCCTTCGAGGTGGCTCTGGAAGACCCCGAGGACGACGAGGCCGCTGAGAACGACGGCCCCGTGCAGTACGAAGTGACCTGCCCCGCCTGCGGCGCCACCTCTGTGGTGGACGAAGAGGCCCTGCTGGACGGCGACCCGGTCTGCCCCAGCTGCGGCAAGCCGCTGGACTTTGAGGTAACGGAGGAGTAAGTCTCCGCCTCCCGAAAGCACAAGACAAAAAGCGCCCCCGGAACTCAGATCCGAGTTCCGGGGGCGCTCTGTTCTTTATAAGGTACGGAGAAGCGGCTTACATCTTCTCAGGGACGTTGATCTTGAACATGGTGAGCACGTTGAAGATGACGTTCTTGACGCCGATGCAGAGGGCCAGACGGGCCTGCTGGACGGCGGGGTCTGCGCCCTGGATGCGGCAGCTGCCGTAGAAGCGGTGGAAGGCGCTGGCCAGGTCGATGACGAAGCGGTTGATGCGGCTGGGGTCGTACTTCTCGGCGGCCATGACGATCTCCTGCGGGAAGGCGGCCAGCATCCGGATGAGGTCCATCTCGGAAGGCTCGGTCAGCAGGGTGGCGTCGATGTTCTCAGCGCCTGCGAAGGCTACGCCCTCGCTCTCCATCTTCTTGAGAATGGAGCAGATGCGGGCGTGAGCGTACTGGACGTAGTAGACCGGGTTGTCGTTGTCGGTCTTGACGGCCTGGTCCAGGTCGAAGTCGATGCCGCTGCCGGCGTCATGCATATTGAACAGGAAGCGTGCGCTGTCGATGGGGACTTCTTCCAGCAGGTCGGTCAGGGTGATGGCGTTGCCGGTGCGCTTGGACATCCGGACGGGCTGACCGTCACGCATCAGGTTGACCATCTGCATCAGCACGACGTCCAGGTCCTCGCCGTGGAGGCCGATGGCGTCCATGGCACCCTTCATGCGGGCGACGTGGCCGTGGTGGTCAGCGCCCCAGACGTCGATGGCCTTGGCGAAGCCGCGGGTGGCCAGCTTGTTGTAGTGGTAGGCGATGTCGGCGGCAAAGTAGGTGGGGATGCCGTTGGCACGGACGAGGACTTCGTCCTTGGCCTCCTCCTCGGTGCCGTCGTCGGTCTTCTTCTTGTTGACGGTGCCGTACTTGGCGGCGTACTGTGCGCTGCGGTACATGATGGCACCGTCCTCGGCCTTGTAGCAGGCACCCAGCTCCAGCAGCTTGTCCACCACGGCCAGCACAGCACCGGACTCGTGGAGGGTGCTCTCGTGGAACCAGACATCGTAGTCGATGCGGTACTTGCCCAGGTCGCGCTTGAGGGCGGCGATGTTCTTGGGCAGGGCGTAGGCAACGAGGGCGTCCTTCAGGGCTGCGAAAGCCTCGCTCTCGAAGAGGGTCTCCTCGTCCATGCCTTTGCAGGAGGCAACGTATTTGTCGCCGTTCAGCTCAGCGAACTCACCGGCCAGCACCTTGATGTCGCCGCCCTGATAGCACTCGGCGGGCAGGGGATAAGCCTCCTCGCCGCAGTACTTCTGCAGGTAGCGGACAGCGAGGCTCTTGCCGAACTTCTGGATCTGGTTGCCTGCATCGTTGATATAGAACTCACGGGTCACGTCGTAGCCGGACCAGTCGAGGACAGCGGCCAGACAGTCACCCAGAGCGCCGCCGCGGGCATTGCCCATGTGCATGGGGCCGGTGGGGTTGGCGGAGACGAACTCCACGTTGTACTTGGCACCCTTGCCGTGGTCGGTGCGGCCATACTCCTTGTTGGAGCAGGCACCCAGCACGACGCCGGCCCAGAAGGAGGGGGCGAGGAACAGGTTGATGAAGCCGGGGCCGGCCACCTCGACCTTGGCGAAGACGCCGCCGTCCAGTGCGGGCAGGTGGGCGATGAGGGCGTCGGCGATCATCTTCGGGGCCTTGCGCCAGGTGCGCGCGCCGGCCATGGCGATGTTGGAGGCGATGTCGCCGTTCTTGACGTCGGCGGGGATCTCCACGATGAAGGCGGGCAGCTCGGCCTCGGGCAGGGTGCCGTCGGCCATCGCAGCCTTAGCGGCGGCGGTCAGCAGGGCGCGGGCCTCGTCCAGCGCGGTCTGTCGGGGGTTGTAGTTCTGGTAGGTCTTTTCAAAGTCGGTCATTTCAAGTGTCCTTTCGTGTTTGAGTGCGAAGCCCGCTTGCCGCAGGAGCCGCAGGCAAAAAACAATGAGAAGTCAGTTGACGTGCTGTACCGTCATTTCCAGCGTGTTACGGCTGACGATGCGGGCGTCGTCGGCATCCAGCAGGTAGCTGAACGCCGCGCTGCCGCCCTTCTCGGTCAGCTTGCAGTCGATGCCGTCGCCGGTGACGCCCAGAGTGAGAGAGCCCACCTCTGTCTCGTAGTGACAGAGGTTGCGGCGGTCTCGCTCGATGAGGAGCTGGCTGTTGGCCCGCCCGAACCGGAGCAGAGCCACCCGGCTGCCATCCTCGGCGATCTTGATGGTGGTGGTGCAGCCCTCGAAGCCGATGGTCTGCGTCTCCTTATAAGAGATGTAGTAGCTTCCGTTCTTTTTGGTAAAGCTGCCCCGGGTCATCAGCTCGATGTGGTCGCGGTCCTCCTCGCGGATGACGCCCTCATTGTCGAACTGGTCGATGGAGCTCTTGATGCGGATGATGTAGTTTTCCAGTGGTTTGCTCACAGTTTTGCGTCCTTATCAGTATTTGTCAATGGCGATCTGGTCGATGAGCCCGCCCTTGTACTCCCCGAGGAAGAGGTCGGCGGTCTGGGCGAAGCTGTCCGGCACGTCGCTGACGTAGAAGTGGGCCTCGCCCTTTTCGTGGTTCCCCTTCAGGCCACGCTCGCTGAGCGTCCGCTCCAGATGGTGGGCGGCGGTCTGGGCCGGGTCCACGAGGGTGACGTTCCTGCCCATGTACCAGCCTATCATCTCCTTGATGAGGGGGTAGTGGGTGCAGCCGAGGATGAGGGTGTCCACCCCGGCCTCCCGCACCTCGGCCAGATACTGGGCGATGACCAGACGGGTCACCTGCTGCTTGTCGAGGGCACTGTGGTCCACATAGCCGGCCTCCACGAGAGGCACGAAGAGGGGACAGGGCTGGGCCGTGATCTCCACGCCGGGAACGAGCTTGCGCAGGACAGTCTCGTAGCTGCGGGAGCGGATGGTGGCCGCTGTGCCGATGACGCCGATGCGGCGGTTCCGGGTGACGAAAGCGGCCTCCCGGGCCGCAGCGTCCACGACGCCCAGATAGGGGACGGGGAGCTTTGCAGCCTCGGCGGCGGGGTAGATGCTGGACACCGTGCCGCAGGCGGCCATGATGCACTTGACATCCTTCGAGAGCAGGAATGCGATGTCCTGCCGTGCATACTGCAAAATAGTCTCAGGGCTGCGGCTGCCGTAGGGGACGCGGCCGGTATCGCCGAAGTAGACGATATTCTCGTTGGGGAGGCGCTTGCGCAGCTCCCGCACGCCGGTCAGACCGCCAAGGCCGCTGTCGAATACGCCGATGGGACGGTTATCCATGCTGCTTTTCCGTCCTTTCCAGAGCCAGAGCGATGAGGCGGTCGATGAGGGCAGGCACGGGGATGCCCTCATGCTCCATCAGCTTGGGGTACATACTGATGGGGGTGAAGCCGGGGAGGGTGTTGATCTCGTTGATGAGGACGCGGCCGGTGTCCTTCTCCACAAAGAAGTCGCAGCGGGCCAGACCCTCGCAGCCCAGCGCCGTGTAGGCCATGGCGGCGTAGGTCTTCACCTCGTCCAGCTTTTCCTCAGGCAGTCTGGCCGGAATGACCACCTGACTGACGCCGTTCTTGTACTTGTCGTCGTAGGTGTAGAACTCGGCACCGGCCAGGATCTCGCCCGGGCGGGTGGAGACGGCGGGGTCGGAGCCGATGACGGCGCACTCCACTTCGTGACCGTCCACGAAGGCCTCGAACACCACCTTGCGGTCGTTGGCGAGGGCCAGCCGGATGGCGGCCTTCAGCTCGTCGCGGTCATGGGCCTTGGTGATGCCCACGCTGGAACCGGCGTTGGCGGGCTTGACGAAGATGGGCCAGCCCAGCTTTGCGATGACACCGTCGCAGACGCCGTCGGGGTCAGACTCGATCTCCCAGCGGGTGGCGGAGAGCCACTTGGTGTGGGGGATGCCGGAGGCGTCGAACATGGCGTTGGCCACAGCCTTGTCCATGCAGACCGCGCTGGCCAGAACGCCGCAGCCTACGTAGGGGATGCCGGCCAGCTCCAGCAGGCCCTGCACGGTGCCGTCCTCGCCCCACAGGCCGTGGAGCACGGGGATGACCACGTCCACATGGACCTTCTCCACCTGCCCGGCGGGGGTGAAGAGGATGAGGCCGTGGTCGGCACGGTCGGGGCTGAGCACGCAAGGCATATTGCCCGGCAGCTCTTCCCAGCTGCCGTCGGCCATCTGGGCCGAGTCGGCCTCGGTGTAGAGCCAGCGGCCCTCTTTGGTGATGCCGATGGTCAGCAGCTCGTACCGCTGGCGGTCGAGCTGGTCCACGAAGGTGCCGGCGGACACGCGGCTGACCTCGTGCTCGCTGGACATTCCGCCGAACAGGACGACCACACTCATTTTATGTTCAGAATCGGATAACATAATCGATCTCTCCTGATTTCAGGACCGCTGCACGCGGCAGACAGCCCGAAGTTTTGTCTATATACATAGATACACTTATTATATAATATTTATGCCCGGGATGCAAGCGGTGCCGCGCAGTCGGGCGAAGAGAAAGAAAATGCAAAAAACCTGAAAAAACGCAGATCTCCCGCTTGACGAATGGAAAAAGACGTGATACAATGGTAACACCTCTTTTGCGGGGTTATTAAGTGCGCCTGTCGAACGGGTGCTCCCGCAAGCCGAGGGAGGTTCAAAACAACCGTTATAATGGAGGTGTCAACAAATGACCGTTAAAATCACTCTGGCCTGCACCGAGTGCAAGCAGCGCAACTACAACACCACGAAGAACAAGAAGAACAACCCCGATCGTCTCGAGATGAAGAAGTACTGCCGCTTCTGCAAGAAGCACACCGTTCATCGCGAAACCAAGTAAGAAAGGCGGACAACATCATGGCAGACAAAACCGAGAAAAAGCCGGGCTTTGTGGCCAGAATGAAGGCCGCCGTGAAGGGTTTTGCCGCAAATGCGGCAAAGTTCTTCCGCGACACGAAGAGCGAGCTGAAAAAGGTCGTGTGGCCGTCTAAGGCGGACATCAGGACCAACACCGTCGTGGTGCTCGTGACTGTGGCGATCGCCGCCGTCGTGATGATCGCACTGGACGCCATCTTCGGTGGCATCCTGGGCCTTATCATCGGCGCTTGAATCATCTTGAAACGGAGGGTCAACCAGAATGGAAGAGCAGTCCAATGAGGCGCTTTGGTATGTCGTGCATACCTATTCCGGCTACGAGAATAAAGTGGCAACGGACTTACAGACCATGGTGGAGAACCGCCGCCTGCAGGATCTGATCTGCGACATCAAGGTCCCGACCGAGATGGTCCCCGAGATCAAGGACGGCAAGGAGCGCATGGTGGAGCACAAGCTGTTCCCCGGCTACGTTCTGGTCAAGATGGTCATGAACGACGATACCTGGTATGTCGTGCGCAATACGCGCGGCTGCACCGGCTTCGTCGGCCCTGCCTCGAAGCCTGTCCCCCTGACCGCTGAGGAAGTGGAGAAGATGGGCGTCGAGAAGGCGGCTCCGCTGACCGTCGATTTCAACGTCGGCGATACCGTGCAGATCACCGCCGGCCCCCTGGAAGGCTTTATGGGCCTTGTGGAGGGCATCGATACCGAGAGCTTCAAAGTCAAGCTCAAGGTCAATATGTTCGGCCGCGAGACGCCCGCAGAAGTGGACATCGCGCAGGTCGAGCTGCCGTAACCAACCGGCATCCGTTCTACCAAGGTAAGACCGCAGTGCGGTTCTTATAGAGCGTGTACACCGCGTGCGCGCTCGTGGGAGGCGCGGAGACACCGCGCCGCAACTCACCACAGATTTTTGGAGGTGCATTTACTATGGCACAGAAAGTTACTGGCTACATTAAGCTGCAGATCGAGGCCGGCAAGGCGACTCCGGCTCCCCCTGTTGGCCCTGCTCTGGGTCAGAAGGGCGTCAACATCATGGCCTTCACCAAGGAGTTCAACGAGCGTACCAAGAACCAGATGGGTTATGTCATCCCCGTCGTCATCACTGTCTACGCTGACCGCTCCTTCAGCTTCATCACCAAGACTCCTCCGGCAGCCGTTCTGATCAAGAAGGCCGCTGGCATCAACACCGCTTCCGGCAAGCCCAACAAGGAAAAGGTCGCTACTCTGACCGCCGCTCAGGTGGAAGAGATCGCTAAGACCAAGATGCCCGACCTGAACGCTGCTTCTCTGGAAGCTGCCTGCAGCATGGTCCGCGGCACCTGCCGTTCCATGGGCGTCGTCGTCGAGGGCTGAGACATAAACAGTGGGAGGGCATAACACTGCCCGCATGACCACACAGGAGGATATACAATGAAACATGGCAAGCACTATGTCGACGCTGCAAAGCTGGTCGATTCTACTAAACTGTACGAAGTGAACGAGGCTCTGGAGCTGGCCTGCAAGACCGCTTCCGCCAAGTTCGACGAGACCGTCGAGCTGCACGTCCGTCTGGGCGTTGATGGCCGTCACGCTGACCAGCAGGTCCGCGGCGCTGTCGTCCTGCCCAACGGCACCGGCAAGACCGTCCGCGTCTGCGCCATCGCTAAGGGCGCTGCCGCTGCTGCTGCTGAGGCAGCCGGCGCTGACATCGTCGGTGATGACGAGCTGATCGCAAAGATCGCCGGTGGCTTCATGGACTTCGACGTTGTCGTCACCACCCCCGACATGATGGGCCGCGTTGGCCGTCTCGGTAAGGTCCTGGGCCCCCGCGGCCTGATGCCCAACCCCAAGGCCGGCACTGTCGCTCCCGATCTGGGCAAGGCAGTTTCTGAGGCCAAGGCTGGTAAGATCGAGTACCGTCTGGACAAGCAGAACATCATCCATGTCCCCGTGGGCAAGGCTTCCTTCGGTGCAGAGAAGCTGTACACCAACCTGGATACCGTCATGAGCGCCATTGCAAAGGCAAAGCCCGCCGCTGCAAAGGGCACTTACTTCAAGAGCGCTACCATCGCTACCACCATGGGCCCTGGCATCCGTCTCAACACCCTGAAGTACGGTGTCTGATCTGAGTTTTTGAGATAAATTTCTTAAAAAATTTAGAAAAGCACTTGACAACTCCGCACGTTTGCGGTAAAATAATGATGCTGTTTTTGAGACAGCAGGTGCTGGAGTCCAGCGTAAGGCTATGCCGCCTGCCGAGAAACGTGCGTAAAGCTGCTTTATGCCTCTTTCTCGGACTGTGTGCGGGAAAGAGGCTTTTTTCGTTGCTCACCAGCTTTCGATATAAGTTTTTGAAACGAGGTGAAACCGAATGCCCAGTGCAAAGATTCTTTCTGAGAAGCAGGCTTACGTCGCTGATCTGAAGGCAAAGTTTGAGAGTGCGGTTTCCGGCTGCGTCGTCGCTTACGGCGGCATCAACGTCGAGAACGACACCAAGCTCCGTAAGGAGCTGCGTGAGGCAGGCGTCGATTACATGGTCGTGAAGAACACCATGCTGCGTCTGGCTGTCAAGGGTACTTCTCTGGAGACCCTGGCTGAGCAGTTCAAGGGCGATACCGCTATCGCTTTTGCTCACGAGGAAGACCCCATGTCCGCTGCCCGCATCCTGTGCAAGTACCAGGACGGCGATAAGTCCAAGAAGTTCGTCGTGAAGGCTGGCTTCATGGAAGGCAAGGTCATGGACGCTGCCGAGACCAACGCCATCGCAAAGCTGCCCAACCGCGAAGGCATGCTGTCCATGTTTGCAGGCGCCCTCACCAGCACTCTGTCTGGTCTGGCCGTTGCAATGCAGGCTTATGCCGACAAGCAGGAGGAGCCCGCTGCCTGATGGCCGGGTGACCGCTGCTTAAAAATCATCTGAAATCAACAAACAAACCATTTATATTGGAGGGTTACTACTATGGCTTCTGAGAAGATTACTGCCATCATCGACTCCGTCAAGGAGCTGTCCGTTCTGGAGCTGAAGGAGCTCATCGACGCATACTGCGAAGAGTTCGGCGTTTCTGCTGTTGCTGCTGCTGCTCCCGCTGCTGCTGGCGCTGCTGCTGCCGCTGAGGAAGAGAAGACCGAGTTCGACGTCATCCTGGTCGAGGCTGGCGCTGGCAAGATGGGCGTCATCAAGCTGGTCAAGGAGATCACCGGTCTGGGCCTGAAGGAGGCTAAGGCTATCGTTGACGGCGCTCCCAAGGCTGTCAAGGAGAAGGCTTCCAAGGCTGAGGCTGAGGACATCAAGAAGAAGCTGGAGGAAGCCGGCGCTAAGGTTGAGGTTAAGTAATTTAACCCCCCTTAAGGCTAGCTTCTTGAATTTCGATTCTTGAACAAAGAGGCGCTCTCGCTGCAAAGCGGGGGCGTCTTTTTTGTGCTTGACAAACCTTGTGCTGCTGTGCTATTTTATAGATGTTAGTTGACCCTTCTGCTGACGGATCTTGTGGAGCACCACAGTGCAGAAGGGGAGAGAAGCTTTCATGCCGACCGTCTGGGCAGCCTTGCGTCGTGGTGCGCAAAGCTGCCCTTTTTGTTTAAGGAGGATGCTGAATATGAAGTCTGACATCGAGATCGCACAGGAAGCCAAAATGAAGCCCATCGCCGACATCGCCGCCGGTCTGGGCCTCGCCGACGAGGACGTGATCCCCTATGGCCGCTATAAGGCCAAGGTAAACCACCGCCTCATCCACAAGGCATCGAAGCAGGGCAAGCTCATCCTCGTCACGGCCATCAGCCCCACCCCCGCCGGTGAGGGCAAGACGACCACCAGCGTGGGTCTGGCCGACGCCATGAACGCCCTAGGCAAAAAGACCATGCTCTGCCTCCGTGAACCCTCCCTCGGCCCTGTCTTCGGCATGAAGGGCGGCGCAGCCGGCGGCGGCTACGCACAGGTGGTGCCGATGGAGGACATCAACCTCCACTTTACCGGCGACATCCACGCCATCGGTACCGCCAACAACCTGCTGGCGGCCATGATCGACAACAGCATCCAGCAGGGCAACCCCCTGAACATCGACCCCCGCCGCATCACCTGGAAGCGCTGCATGGACATGAACGACCGTCAGCTCCGCTTCATCGTGGACGGCCTGGGCGGCAAGGTCAACGGCACCCCCCGCGAGGACGGCTTCGACATCACCGTCGCCAGTGAGATCATGGCCATCTTCTGCCTTGCCACCAGCATCTCCGATTTGAAAGAGCGCCTCTCTAAGATCGTCTGCGCCTACACCTACGACGGCAAGCCCGTCACGGCTGGGGAGATCGGCGCAGCGGGTGCCATGACCGCCCTGCTGAAGGATGCCCTCGACCCGAACCTGGTCCAGACCCTCGAGAACAACCCCGCCATCATCCACGGCGGCCCCTTCGCCAACATCGCCCACGGCTGCAACAGCGTCATGGCCACCAAGCTCAGCCTCTCGCTGGCCGACTACGTCATCACCGAGGCAGGCTTCGGCGCAGATCTGGGCGCAGAGAAGTTCCTGGACATCAAGTGCCGCTATGCGGGCATCGCGCCCAGCGCCTGCGTGCTGGTGGCGACCCTCCGGGCTCTCAAGAGCCACGGCGGCGTAGCCAAGGCCGACCTGAACACTCCCAACCTCGAGGCTGTCAAGAAAGGCGCAGCCAACCTCGTCCGCCACATCGACAACATGAAGAACGGCTTCGGCCTGCCCGTCGTGGTGGCCATCAATGCCTTCCCCACCGATACCGCCGAGGAGCAGGCTTACGTCGAGCAGGTCTGCGCCGAGCAGGGCGTCCCCTGCGTCTTGAGCGAGGTCTTCGCCAAGGGCGGCGAGGGAGGCAAGGCTCTGGCCGAGAAGGTGCTGGACATCATGGAGGACCGTCCCATCCAGTACACCTACCCGCTGGAAATGCCCCTCAAGGACAAGATCAACGCCATCGCCACCAAGATCTACCGCGCCGACGGCGTGAACTACAGCGCCGCCGCCAGCAAGACTCTGGCTGAGCTCACGGAACTGGGGTACGGCGACCTGCCCGTCTGCATCGCCAAGACCCAGTACAGCTTCAGCGATAATGCCAAGCTGACCGGCGCGCCCACCGGCTTCACGATGGAGGTACGCGAGGTGCGTCTGGCCGCCGGTGCCGGCTTCGTGGTGGTCATCTGCGGCAGCATCATGACCATGCCCGGCCTGCCCAAGAGGCCCGCCGCCGTGGGCATTGATGTGGATGCCGACGGCAAGATCACCGGCCTGTTCTGAACGAAAATTCGTTCCAGTTTTGCCCCTGCTGTCCCTCGGGACGGCGGGGGCTTTTTTGTTATATGTTCCAAAAAGTTAGACGCTATTTGTGCATTCTGCCCCGAAATTGTGTACGAAGCGTGTGAAATCTGAGAAAAAAGTCTCCCTGCGGTTTACAAAAGTGTAACAAAATGGTATACTTTACAGCAGTGAATGAAAGCTGAAAGGATGAGTCAAACGTGGAATGTGCGCCGCACCGGATCTGGAAAAAACTGATGGCCCTTGTGCTGTCGCTCGTGCTGATGGCAGTGATGCTGCCGGGAGCGCTGGCGGTGGACCTCAACGTGGACGCAGGATTTTACTTCAAGCAGAGCCGGGGCGGCACCTGTACGCTGGCCTCCGCCGCCATGATGCTCCGCCGCCGCGCTTTTCTGGACGGCCTGACCGACTGGACGGACGTGACCGAGAACAGCGTCCGCGGCAGTGCGTGGGCAGGGGGCCTCTCCCACAGCTTCAACTATAACGCGATGCAGGTGGGCTACTCCACTCTGCCGTCCAACAACGAGGCGAAGAAGGCAGTGCTCATCCAGCTGCTGGCAGAGCACCCCGAGGGCATCGTCCTCTACGACCGCCGCCAGCCCCACGCCGTTCTCCTGACGGACTACACCGACGGCGTGTTCTACTGCTCCGACCCCGCCGGCAGCGTCTCCTCGGGCCGTGTGCCGATCTCGGCAGCCAGCATCTCCATCGCGAGTGCTTCCTGCTACTGGTACATATCTTCCGACCATAACAGCGCCGTCGCGACGCTGGACAGCCTCCGTCTGGAAGGAATGCGTTACCCGGTCAACATCCGCACCGGCAAGGGCATGAGCGTGAGCGGCACTGCCGCCAGCGCATCGGGGACTGTGCTGAGCAGCGTGGAAGCGGCGATCCTCGATGCCAACGACCAGCCTGTTCAGAGCGCTGAGGCCTCGCCCAATGTGTCCAGCTGGTCTCTGAAGAACTTCGACAGCCAGCTCCGTTTCGGTGAGCTGCCCGAAGGCAGCTACACTTACATGGTCGTGCTGACCGACTCCAACGGCCAGACGCTCTGCTTCATGAGCGACTTCACCGTTTCCGGCGGCGCCAGCAGCACCGCGACCTACTGGACGGTGCAGGACCCCTCCGGCACGAAGCTGGGTCAGCTCGTTCAGGAGACCGAAGAGGCGGTGGCTGAGGCAGTCGAGAGTAAAGCTGAGGCTGTGACCGAGACCGAGACGAAGAAGGGGATGTGGAGCTGGCTTCTGGGCTGAGCTTCCCCAAAATAAAAAGACACAGGGTGGTCGGCAATGCTGACCACCCTGTTTTTGTGTCATCGGCAGAGCTGCGTCCCCGGGAAATAGTGGGCGAGGATGGCTTCGTAGGTCCAGCCCTGCTCGGCCAGCGCTTTGGCACCCCACTGGCTCAGGCCCACACCGTGGCCGTAGCCTTTTGTCGTGATGAGGAAGCTGCCGTCCTGATACCGGATGGTGAAGCAGGCGCTCCGCAGCCCCAGAGCCCGCCGGAGGGCCGTGCCGGAGACGGTCTGGCCGCAGACGGGCAGAGAGGCCGCATAGCCCGAGGCTGTCAGGGTCGTCTCACCGAACCAGCGTTCCGGCGTGGCAGAGTCGGCGGCGATGCCCAGTCCCGAGGAAAGAAGCTGCTGCACCTGCAGGGCAGAAAGGGTGAGGGTGACTTCGTAGTTGTCGGCGGAGAGGTCGGTGCTGCTGTCCACCGGGACGAGGTAGGGGAGTGCGCTGCCCCAGACGTTCTCGCTGGCCTCGGTACGGCCATTGGAGATGGCAAAATAGCTCGTCCCTGCCGCCGCACCGCCATAGCAGAGGACATCGCTGAGGACGGCGTCCGCGAGGGCCGAGAGACGGGCATAGTTGGCCTCGTAGTCGGTCCCCCAGTAGCTGTGGAGGACGGCGTCGGTCAGGTAGCCCTGCCGCCGCGCCGGGTCGGCAGAGAGCCAGCTGCCGTTGGCTGCGGAGGCGTGGTCGCGGCAGTAGAGCGCGTAGCTATGGGCCGCAACGATCTGCGCCTTGAGGGCCTCGTCCGGCCATGTGAGGGGCATTTCAGCCGCTGCGGCCCCGATGAGGTAGTCCCGCTTCGGCACCTGCTGCACCTCGCCGGTGCTCAGGTCTTCGATGAGAAAGATGTCTGCGTCGCCCTCGAAAGCGGCGGGCGCGGCTTCCGATACGGCGAAGGTGCTGGACGCCGGGGCAGGGGGAACGTCCGCCCTGCGGCCCAGCACGGCCCGGGCCAGCCGGTAGCCCGCCAGCGGCAGGGCGCTGCCCAGCACGAGGAGCAGGGCGCAGAGGAGCAGAAAGGCTTTTTTCATGGGGCATATCTCCCTCCCGGACAGACTTTTGGACTCAGTATACCGGCCGCTGTCGGCAAAAAAGCGCACAAGAAGGGAATGCCTTGCATTTCTGCCCAAAACGCGCTATCATACACTTATGATAATTTCCCCGAAAAAAGGGGATAGAGATTTGAGGATTACAGATGAACTTCTTTATCATGGTTTCGCTTTTCCTGAGCGCAGCGCTGGGCGTTTTCCGGGGCATCGACCTGGCCCTTCTCACCGACGCGGAAACGGGCCTGTGCATCGTCGGCTCGGTCTGGCTGCGGTACGGTGCGCTGGCCGTGGCCGTCGGTGCCGCCGTAACGGCGGGCCGCTGCTGTAAGCCGCAGGCCGGCGCGCTGCGGGGCCGCTGCACGCCTTCCGGCGTCGTGGCACTGGCGGCGGCTGTCTGCTATGGAGAGGCTGCTGTGCTGCGCATCCTCTGGATGGGGAGCAGCGTGGCAATGCTGATCCGGGCTGCGCTGGAGGCGCTGTGCGCGTTCTGGATGATCGGTCTCGGCCTGAGCTGGCTGCGGAAGGACTGGAAGACCCCCACCCGCAGCCTGACGCCCGCCGTGCTGGGCAGCGCCGTGTTCTACTGGTGCGTGCTGGCCCGCTTTATGGAGAACAGCTCCAGCTGGCACCGGGTGGCCCCCACGGCGATGGTCTGGCAGCTGCTGGCGGGGCTGATGTTCCTCTCGGCACTGGCCCGGGCGCTCTACCTGCCCGGCACGTCGGACGGGCGCACCCTCTGTGCCGGCGGGCTGGCGGCGTTTGCCCTCTGCCTGTGCTGGGAGCTGCCCACCGTGCTGCAGACCCTCGTACAGGAGGGCGGCGGGGCTCTGCTGACGCCGACGCTGCTGTTCCGGCTGGGGCTGTGCTGTGTGGGCGCTTTGGGAGCCTTGAGCGCTGTGCGCTGCACAAGGACTGAGCAGGATGCATAAATGCGTCAGCAGTCGCTTGGTTGAATTGCTCAAAACAGCACCCCATTCCCTGAGAAAATAGTACAAAAGCAAAAAAGTATGAAAACGACTTGTTAATTTTTTGGCAGGCACTTGAAAGTTTGGCCGTTTTGGTCTAAAATAAGAGTACCGTGAATTATCCGAATCAGGGTAAGAACATTTAGGAGGTACTATTAACATGGCTGTTAGAGTTGCTATCAATGGTTTTGGTCGTATTGGCCGTCTGGCTTTCCGTCAGATGTTTGATGCTGAGGGTTACGAGGTCGTCGCTATCAACGACCTGACCAGCCCCAAGATGCTGGCTCACCTGCTGAAGTACGATACCGCTCAGGGTTCCTTCTGCGGCAAGATCGGTGAGGGCAAGCACACCGTCGAGGCTACCGAGGACTCCATCATCGTGGACGGCAAGGAGATCAAGATCTACGCTGTTAAGGACGCAAAGGACGCTCCCTGGGGCGAGCTGAACGTCGATGTCGTTCTGGAGTGCACCGGCTTCTACACCAGCAAGGAGAAGAGCATGGCTCACATCCAGGCTGGCGCCAAGAAGGTCGTCATCTCTGCTCCCGCAGGCAACGACCTGAAGACCATTGTCTACTCCGTCAATGAGAAGACCCTGACCGCTGAGGATCAGGTCATCTCCGCTGCTTCCTGCACCACCAACTGCCTGGCTCCCATGGCCGACACCCTGAACAAGACCTACCCCATCGTCTCCGGCATCATGACCACCGTTCATGCTTACACCGGCGACCAGATGATCCTGGATGGTCCTCAGCGCAAGGGCGACCTGCGCCGTGCTCGTGCTGGCGCACAGAACATCGTCCCCAACAGCACCGGTGCTGCTAAGGCCATCGGCCTGGTCATCCCCGAGCTGAACGGCAAGCTGATCGGCTCTGCTCAGCGTGTGCCTGTTCCCACCGGCTCCACCACCCTGCTGGTCGCAGTCGTCAAGGGCAAGGACGTCACCAAGGAGTCCATCAACGCTGCTATGAAGGCTGCTGCTTCCGAGTCCTTCGGCTACAACGAGGACCAGATCGTCTCCTCCGACGTCATCGGTATGCGCTACGGCTCTCTGTTCGACGCTACCCAGACCATGGTCGCTAAGATCGACGACGACACCTATCAGGTCCAGGTCGTGTCCTGGTACGACAACGAGAACTCCTACACCTCTCAGATGGTCCGTACCATCAAGTACTTCGCTGAGAACTGCTGATCACAGCTCTACGCTCAAAAGTGCCTGAGGTGCCCTGCTGAATAAGCGGGAAGCCTGATCCGTGAGTTTGACACCCTTCCTTCCGCGGTACGCCGCAGGGGAAGGGTGTTTTTGTTTGTCGATACTTGCCACCTCATCCCCTTCATGATACAATACAGTCAATAACGCAGTTTACTGCATTTGTGTCGTAGGAGCGAAAGCCATGAAAGCATTCGAAAAACTGAACATCGCTGTCGCGGGTACAGGCTACGTCGGCCTGTCCATTGCTATCCTGCTGAGCCAGCACCACCATGTCACGGCTGTGGACATCGTGCCGGAAAAGGTGGAGCTCATCAACCGGAGAAAATCGCCCATTCAGGACGACTGCATCGAAAAATACCTCGCCGAGAAAGATCTCGACCTGACGGCTACGCTGGACGGGGAGACGGCCTATCGGGACGCCGACTTTGTGGTCATCGCGGCCCCCACCAACTACGACAGCCGGAAGAATTTCTTCGATACCTCGGCGGTGGAGGCGGTCATCCGGCTGGTGATGAAGGTGAACCCGGAGGCTGTCATGGTCATCAAGTCCACCATCCCGGTGGGCTTCACGGCCAGTGTCCGTGAGAAGTATCGGTGCAGGAATATCATCTTCAGCCCGGAGTTCCTGCGGGAGTCCAAGGCGCTGTACGATAATCTCTACCCGAGCCGCATCATCGTGGGTACGGATATGCAGGATGAGCGTCTCGTGGAGGCGGCGCACACCTTTGCCCATCTGTTACAGGAAGGTGCCGTCAAAGAGAGCATCGACACCCTCTTCATGGGCTTCACCGAGGCCGAGGCGGTCAAGCTGTTCGCCAACACCTATCTGGCCCTCCGGGTTTCCTTCTTCAACGAACTGGACACCTACGCCGAGATGAAGGGGCTCGATACCCGGCATGTCATCGAGGGCGTCTGCCTCGACCCCCGCATTGGCACGCATTATAATAATCCCAGCTTTGGCTACGGCGGCTACTGTCTGCCGAAAGACACCAAGCAGCTCCTCGCCAACTACGAGGATGTGCCGGAAAATCTCATCGAGGCCATCGTGGAGTCCAACCGCACCCGCAAGGATTTCATTGCAGACCGGGTGCTCCAGATGGCGGGCTACTACAGCTATGGGGAAGAGAACGAGTACAACGCGGCGGACGAGAAGCCCTGTGTCATCGGGGTCTACCGCCTGACCATGAAGGCTCACTCCGACAACTTCCGCCAGTCCTCCATTCAGGGCGTCATGAAGCGTATCAAGGCCAAGGGCGCGACAGTCATCATCTATGAGCCGACTTTGGAGAACGGCACTACCTTCTTCGGCAGCGAAGTGGTGAACGATCTGGACGTTTTCAAAAAGCGCAGTCAGGCCATCATCGCCAACCGCTGCGACAGCTGTCTGGATGATGTACAGGACAAGGTCTACACCCGCGACCTGTTCCGTCGGGATTAAAGTGGATCGCTTCAAGCGCCGCAGGAGGGGAGACCGCCTGCGGCGTTTTGGCAGCCGGGCCGGACTACTGTCAAAATAGACACAATTCCCGAATATCACGGGAAAAGTTTGTTAATAAATTATCCATCCCCCGTCCTTGCAATACACACATATTTTGTTTATAATAGTGTCATAGGGGCTAAGACCCCGAGAGTGAGCGAAATTCGATTCCGAAGAACGAATTGAGAGGAGAATAATCACTATGGGTTTAGGTAAAAAGACGATCGACGATCAGAACTACTGCGGCAAGAAGGTCCTTGTCCGCTGTGATTTCAACGTCCCCATGAAGGACGGCGTCATCACCAACGAGAACCGCATCAATGCGGCTCTGCCCACCATCCAGAAGCTGGTCAATGACGGCGCGAAGGTCATTCTGTGCAGCCATCTGGGCAAGCCGAAGAACGGCCCCGAGGCAAAGTTCAGCCTCGCTCCCGTTGCTGTGGCTCTGAGCGCAAAGCTGGGCAAGACCGTTGTCTTTGCTGACGACGACAACGTCGTGGGCGAGAACGCAAAGGCTGCTGTCGCTGCCATGAACAACGGCGACGTCGTCCTGCTGCAGAACACCCGTTTCCGCAAGGAAGAGACCAAGAACCTGCCCGAGTTCTCTCAGGAGCTGGCTTCTCTGGCAGACGCATACGTTGACGATGCCTTCGGCAGCTGCCACCGCGCACACTGCTCCACCGCAGGCGTCACCGACTATATCAAGGACACCGCTGTCGGCTACCTGATGGAGAAGGAGATCAAGTACCTCGGCAATGCCGTGAACGATCCCGTCCGTCCCTTCACCGCCATTCTGGGCGGCGCAAAGGTCGCGGACAAGCTGAATGTCATCTCCAACCTGCTGGAGAAGGTCGATACCCTTATCATCGGCGGCGGCATGGCCTACACCTTCATCAAGGCTCAGGGCTATGAGGTCGGCAAGAGCCTGTGCGATGACTCCAAGCTGGACTACTGCAAGGAGATGATGGCAAAGGCTCAGGAGAAGGGCGTCAAACTGCTCCTGCCCGTCGATACCGCCTGCGTCGAGAACTTCCCCGACCCCATCGACGCTCCTGTCGAGACCACCGTCGTCCCTGTCACCGCGATCCCGGCTGACAAGGAAGGCTGCGACATCGGCCCCGAGACCATGAAGCTCTTCGCCGACGCTGTCAAGGCTTCCAAGACCGTCGTCTGGAACGGCCCCATGGGCGTCTTTGAGAACCCGACTCTGGCTGCCGGCACTCTGGCCGTGGCCAAGGCTATGGCTGAGAGCGACGCTACCACCGTCATCGGCGGCGGCGACAGCGCAGCAGCTGTCCAGCAGATGGGCCTGGGCGACAAGATGACCCACATCTCTACCGGCGGCGGCGCTTCTCTGGAGTATCTGGAGGGCAAGGAGCTGCCCGGCATCGCAGTCATCCAGAACGCATAATCACAGCATCATGAACGGTGCGGCGGCTGTTTCGCCGCCGCATCTTTTATTTATAAAGGTAAATAAGGTAAGGAGAACGTATCATGGATAAGGCAAAGCGCAAGGCCATTATTGCTGGCAACTGGAAGATGAACAAGACCGCCTCCGAGGCTGCTGTTCTGGTGGACGAGCTCATCCCCGCCGTCAAGGACGCATCCTGCGAGGTCGTCATCTGCACTCCCTATACCGACCTGGTCACTGCTGTGGCAAAGACCAAGGGTACCAACATCCATGTCGGTGCCGAGAACGTCCATTTCGAGAAGTCCGGCGCATTCACCGGCGAGATCAGCGCGGATATGCTGGTGGATCTGGGCGTCGAGTACGTCATCGTCGGCCACTCCGAGCGCCGTCAGTATTTCGCAGAGACCGACCAGACCGTCAACAAGCGCGCTCTGGCCGCTCTGAACGCCGGCCTGAAGGTCATCATCTGCGTGGGCGAGAGCCTGCAGCAGCGTGAGGAGGGCGTCACCGAGGAGCTGGTCCGGATGCAGACCAAGATCGCCCTGCGCGATGTCACCGCCGAGCAGATGGCAAATGTCGTCATCGCCTACGAGCCCATCTGGGCCATCGGCACCGGCAAGACCGCTACTGCCGATCAGGCTGAGGAAGTCTGCGCTCAGATCCGCAAGGTCATCGGCGAGGTCTACGGCGAAGCCGTGGCCGAGGCTACCACCGTCCAGTACGGCGGCAGCATGAACGCCAAGAACTGCGAGGAGCTGCTGAGCAAGAAGGACGTGGACGGCGGCCTCATCGGCGGTGCTTCCCTGAAGGCTCCTGACTTTGCTGTCATCGTCAACGCTGCCACCAAGGGCTAAGCCCTGAGCGGTAAAAATCGTTCTCTCTGCGCCCGGCTGCGCCGCATTTCCGGCAGGGAGCCGGGCGCTGTTTGTTGAATTTTCAAAGGAGATCCTATTTTATGTCCAAGAAACCTGTTCTGCTCTGCATCATGGACGGCTTTGGCTGGACCCCCAACGAGACCTACGGCAACGCCGTGGCCGCAGCCAAGAAGCCCTTCCTTGACTCTCTGATGGCAAAATATCCTATGACCACCATCGAAGCTTCCGGCATGGCTGTGGGCCTGCCCGACGGCCAGATGGGCAACTCTGAGGTGGGTCACACCAATATGGGCGCCGGACGCATCGTCTACCAGCAGCTGACCCTCATCACCAAGTCCATCCGCGACGGCGAGATGCTCAAGAACCCCGTCCTCGTCAAGAACATGAAGGCTGCCATCGACACCGGCAAGGCGATCCACCTGATGGGTCTGGTGGGTACCGGCGGCGTCCACAGCCACGCTGACCACTGGTTCGGTGTGCTGGAAATGGCAAAGCAGATGGGGGTAAAGGAAGTCTACCTCCACTGCATCACCGATGGCCGTGACACCGACCCCCACTCCGGCAAGGGCTTCCTTGCCGATCTGCAGGCCAAGCTGGATGAGCTGGGCATCGGCAAGATCGCCAGCGTCTCCGGCCGTTACTACGCCATGGACCGCGACAACAACTGGGACCGCGAGGAGAAGGCTTACGCTGCCTTCGTCTACGGCGAGGGCAACCACGCCGCCAACGCGCAGGAGGCCATCGAGGCATCCTACGCCGACGACAAGACCGACGAGTTCGTTCTGCCCTGCGTCACCTGTGAGGGCGGCCGTGTGCAGGACGGCGACACCGTCATCTTCATGAACTTCCGCCCCGACCGCGCCCGTCAGATGACCCGCATCTTCTGCGACGACGCCTTCACCGGCTTCGAGCGCCGCGGCGGCCGCAAGCAGGTCCACTACGTCTGCATGGCCGAGTATGACGCCACCATGCCCAACTGCGAGGTCGCTTATCCTCCTGTTGAGCTGAAGAACGTTCTGGGTCAGTACCTGGCCGAGAACGGCAAGACCCAGCTGCGCATCGCCGAGACCGAGAAGTACGCTCATGTCACCTTCTTCTTCAATGGCGGTGTTGAGGCTCCCTACGAGGGCGAGGATCGCTGTGTCATCCCCAGCCCGAAGGTGGCCACCTACGACCTCAAGCCTGAGATGAGCGCCCCCGAGGTCGCTGACGAGTGTGTCAAGCGCATCGAGAGCGGCAAGTACGACGTGGTCATCCTGAATTTCGCAAACTGCGATATGGTCGGCCACACCGGCGTCTTTGAGGCCGCTGTCAAGGCCGTTGAGGCTGTGGACGCTGCTGTCGAGAAGGTCGTCACCGCTGTGCTGAACGCCGGCGGCTGCGCTTTCCTGACCGCTGACCACGGCAACGCCGAGAAGATGAAGAACCCCGACGGCACTCCGTTCACCGCCCACACCACCAACGTCGTGCCTTTCGTGGCCATCGGCTGCGGCGATGTGAAGCTGCGCGAGGGCGGCTGCCTGGCCGACATCGCACCCACCATGCTGCCCTATATCGGCCTGCCCGTCCCGGCAGAGATGACCGGCAAGAGCATCATCGCCGAGTAAACCTTTTCTGAAACAACGCAAGCGCCCCGCAGCTCATAACAGAGCTGCGGGGCGCTTTTTGTACTGTTTGGCTTTTCAGCGCTCGACCCAGACGGACATCTTTGCGCTGGTAGTGATGTCGCCGAGAAGGATGGTGTCCATCTTGATGCTGCAGGTCACGGCCAGCGCTTTGCTGGAATCGCTGCCGGTGAGCACCGAGGCGGGCAGGTTCTTGAGGGTCAGCACGGCGGTGCCGTCGGACAGGTCGCCGCTCAGAGTGCCGTCATAGTTCACCTCGCCGATGGCGATGCCGGTGAGACAGCCGGTCATGTTCATGGAAGAGAGCTGCTTGACCGGAAGCTCGAGAGTGAAGGTGCCGTTGGGCTGGCGGGTAAGGGTAGCTTCGCGGGTGGTGTCCACGGCACTGTCGGCCATCGACTCCTTGTCCCCGGACTCCCGCCAGAACCGGACGCCCACCGTCATCTTGACGGCGGCGGCACTGGCACTGACCGTCAGCGTCAGGAGCAGCAGCAGCGAGACGAGGAGCGCCCCGGTGCGTCTGCCCGTATGCTTCAAAGAAATCGTCATATTCAAGAATCGACCTTTCCAGCCGCAGAGGCGGCTCTGTGCGTTCCAAAACGGAACGCGAAGGAATTTGTCACCGAAAAAATAACATATTCAGAAGAAAAAGTCAATCTGGCTTGTGAGTCTTTCACAAAAATGTTTCACATAAGACACATCTTATGGAAGAAAAAACGCAGACTTGGCCGAAGACACAAAAAGCCGCTTCCCGGCGGACGGGAAGCGGCAGAAGTCAGGAAACCTCAGACCTCAAAGTTGGGGTCGTCCTTCAGCACGTGGATGCTGGTCATGAAGGGGCTCTGCTCGGGGTCCTGGAACGGAGCATCCTTGACGTACTTGTTCAGTGCGACAGCAGTGCGGGCGGGGTCGGCGATGGTGCCGGCGCCGCCGATGCAGCCGCCGGGGCAGCCCATGCCTTCCAGCAGGTAGCCGTTGTACTTGCCGGCCTTGGCCAGCATCAGCAGCTTCTTGCACTCGGCGAGGCCCTGTGCGGACGCGATCTTGACGTCCATATCGGGGTGCCACTCCTTGATCTTGTCGGCGACAGCCTTGGCGACACCGCCGGACTGTGCGAAGCCGCGGCCTGCGCTGGAAGCGTGGACCAGATCGACCTCATCGGGGTCAACTTCGAGGTTGGCCGCGTCGATGTCCTTTGCCTCGATGATGCCGGCCAGTTCCTCGAAGGTCAGCACGAAGTCCACATCAGAGCGGACGGTGCGGCGGGAAGCCTCCAGCTTCTTGGCGGCGCAGGGTCCGATGAAGCACATACGGGCCTCGGGGTCGGCCTGCTTCATCATGCGGGCGGTAAAGACCATGGGGGTCATGGTCATGGAGATGTTCTTTGCAAGATCCGGGAAGGCGGTCTTTGCCATCATGCTCCATGCCGGGCAGCAGGAAGTAGCCATGAAGTTCAGCTTGCCGGGCACCTCTTCGAGGAAGTCGTGGGCCTCATCCACGGTACACAGGTCGGCACCGATGGCGACCTCCACGACGTCGTAGAAGCCCAGAGCCTTCAGCGCAGCCTTGAGCTTGCCGGTGGAGGCCAGGCCCGGGAACTGGTTGATGAAGGCGGGAGCGACGAGGGCGTAGATGCGGTCGCCGCGGTTGAAGCCCTGAATGAGCTGGTAGATCTGGCCCTTGTCGGCGATGGCACCGAAGGGGCAGTTGACCAGACACTGGCCGCAGGACACGCACTTGCTGTAGTCGATCTCGGCGCGGCCCAGCTCATCGGAGTGGATGGCGCCCATGCCGCAGGCAGCGGCGCAGGGACGCTCGGTCTTGACGATGGCGTTGTAGGGGCAGACGCCGACGCAGCGGCCGCACTTGATGCACTTTTCCTGGTCGATGGTGGAACGGCCGCTCTCCCAGGTGATGGCCTTCTTGGGGCAGACTTCCATACAGGGGTGTGCGAGGCAGCCCTGGCACAGGTCGGAGACCTTGACCAGCTTCTCGGGGCAGCGGTTGCAGGCAAACTTGATGACGTTCACCAGCGGGGGGTCATAATACTTATCGGCGATGGAAGCGTCCTCCAGACCGGAGACGACGCTGTTGTGCTCGTCCATGCGGCGGGTGGGCAGGCCCATGGCCAGACGAACGCGCTCCTCGACGATGGCGCGCTCAAGGAAGATGTCCTTGCGGAGCTTGCCTTCCTCACCGGGGATGATGGTGTAAGGGATCTTGCGCATCAGGTGGTTGGCCTGCTCGCCCTTGACGTTGGCGTAGGCCATCCGTGCCACCTCGGTAAAGACCTGGCGGCGGATCTGGATGACCGTCGTGTTGATTCCTCTGAAACTCATTCCAATCTCTCCTTGCTTTGAAACAACAGAACAAAAACCGCTCTGACGCGGCTTTTCTCCGGGGCATTTGGTACCGGGCTGCTGCAAACAGCCGGATGCCCCGATTGATCCACTTTTATTGTAGCATAAACCCTTCGGGAAGAAAAGGGAAAAGCTCAAAATTTGTTATGAAATTCACAACTGGTATATCTTGCACAAATGCGAACAAATGGATTTGTACAAAACGGCAAAGAACCGGCTAAGATTTACACCATCTCGGCCCGGACACGCTCGCCGTCGTAGCTGCCCAGCCGGACATGGACGATCTCGCCGCTCTTATGGCCCGGGGCCGAGACCACGACAGGAACATACAGCCGGGTGTAGCCGGTGAAGAGGGTGCCGGAGAGGGGAGTCTCCAGCAGAACGTCGTCCTCACTGCCCTCGCAGCCGGCCAGCACCTCGCGGCGGATGTCCTCGGCGATGGCGTTCATCTCCCGGCTGCGGGCCTGCTTTTCGCGCTCATGGACCTGATCGGGGAAGTCGTAGGCGGGGGTGCCGCTGCGGCGGGAGTAGGGGAAGACGTGGACTTTCAGGAAGCCGATCTCCTTCAGGAACGCGCAGCTCTCCCGGAAATCTTCCTCCGTCTCGCCGGGGAAGCCGCAGATGCAGTCGGTGGTGAAGCTGACCGGGCGGTCGCCGTAGGCGGCGCGGAGCTGGCGGACCACCTCGGCGTACTGCTCGGCGGTATAGACGCGGCGCATCCGGCGCAGGGTGGCGCTGCAGCCGCTCTGCAGGCTCAGATGGTACTGGGGGCAGAGCTTGTCCACTGCCGCCAGCCGGGTGATGTACTCGGGGGTCAGCATATCGGGGTCAAGGCTGCCCAGCCGGATGCGCTCGATGCCCTCCACCCGGGCGCACTTCTCCACCAGCTCCACGAGGTTGGTGCCGGTGTCGAGGCCGTAGCTGGGCAGGGAGATGGCGCTGAGCACCACTTCCCGGTAGCCGGAAGCGGCCAGCTGGCGCAGCTCGGCGAGGATGCTCTCTTCCGAGCGGCTGCGCACCGGGCCGCGGGCGCGGGGGATGACGCAGTAGGCGCACTGACGGTTGCAGCCGTCCTCTACTTTAATAAAGGCGCGGGTGTGGGTCTCGAACCGCTCCACCGGAAGCTCCTCGAACCGCTCGCCCTTCGCGTGGGGGGCGATGGCGACGATGCGCTCGTGACCGTCCAGCAGCTTGAGCACATTGTCGAGGATGGCTTTCCGGTCGCCGTTGCCGCAGACCAGGTCGGCCTCCATGAACTGGGCCGCTTCCTCGGGGAAGGCCTGCGGGTAGCAGCCGGTGAGGACGGTGACGGCGCCGGGGTTCTCGCGCTTGGCCCGGCGGAGCCACTTGCGGCTCTTCTGGTCGCCGAAGTTGGTGACGGTGCAGCTGTTCACCACAAAGACGTCGGCCTCTTCGCCCTCCGGCACGATGGTGAAATCGGCGGAGCGGAACATCTGTTCCAGCGCGCCGGTCTCGTTTAAGTTGACCTTGCAGCCAAGGGTATAAAAACAAACTCGCATGGGGTGTCCTTTCCAAAACCTCTCCGATTTGGCTCCCCTGTCGGGGGAGCTGGCTGCGAAGCAGACGGAGAGGTTATTACCTTATAATAAACCATCCTATTATAGCAGATTTTTCCCGGGGAGAAAAGAGCATTCCGGCCTCTTTTTTTGCATAGAATGCAATCAGACAGACATTGCGGGGAGGGACAAGGGATGGAACGAAAGAATTTTGCGGTGCTCTGCGCAGCCGTGCTCTGCTTCTGGCTGTTTGCACTGGCCCTTGGGACGGCGGAGGGCGTGGGCCTGCGGGCTGTCATGCACCCGGAAGAGCGGGCCGTCAGCGCCGACGTCGAGGAAACGGCGGAAGGAATTCTGCTGCCGGCCACAGCCGCCGCGCCTCAGCTCGACCTCAACTGCCGCGCTGCCATCCTCATCGAGCAGGGGAGCGGACGGGTCCTCTACGAGAAGAACGCCGACGAGCGGGTCCCCATCGCCTCCATCACCAAGGTGATGACCCTGCTGCTCGCCTTCGAGGCTGTCCACGACGGGCGGCTGACCATGGAGACGCCGGTGCCGGTGAGTGAGCACGCCTACCACATGGGCGGCAGTCAGATCTGGCTGGAGCCGGGGGAGCACTTTACATTGGACGAGATGATAAAGGCCATCTGCGTTTCCTCTGCCAACGACGCGGCAGTGGCCGTGGCTGAGCTGGTGGGCGGCAGTGAGCCGGCCTTCGTGGAGCAGATGAACGCCCGGGCCGCCTCGCTGGGGATGGAGCAGACGTCTTTCCGCAACGCCTGCGGGCTGGACGCCGAGGGCCATCTCTCCACGGCCCGGGACGTGGCCGCCATGAGCCGCACCATCCTGAACACCTGCCCCGAGGTGCTGCACTACACCGGCATCTGGACGGATACCCTCCGGGGCGGGGCGACCCAGCTGATCAATACGAATAAGCTCCTCCGCCGGTATGAGGGAATCACCGGCCTCAAGACCGGCACCACCGGCGGCGCGGGCATCTGCATCTCGGCCAGCGCCACCCGGAACGGCCTCTCCCTCATCGCGGTCATCTTGGGCGCACCGTCCAGCGCCGACCGCTTCAACGCCGCCACGACCCTGCTGGACTACGGCTTCGGGGCCTATGAGGCCGCGCCGCTGCCAAAACTCGAGGCACAGCCGCTCCAGATCACGGTCAAGGGCAGCGCGGCGGGCAGCGTCCCGCTGGATTACTCGGCCCTGCCGGAGACGGTGCTGGTGGAGAAGGGGAGCGGGGCGTCCCTGCATACCGAGCTGACCCTGCCCGAGGAGCTGGAAGCCCCGGTGGAGCGGGGCCAGACGCTGGGCAAAGCCGCCGTCTATCAGGGGGAAGCACTTCTGGAAGAGTACGAAGTGCGTGCTGCCGCCGATGCGCCGAGGATGACCGTCCGGGATGCCATCGGCCTGCTGTGGCAGAGCCTCACCGGCGCGGCATGACCGAAAACTGCGCACTACCGGTCAAAAACGGTCAGCGAGGGCAAAGAATGGCTTGGACGTTTGTATAAAAGATGTAAGGGCATACAAAACAACACTATTAAAATTGTATGAAAAGCGAGGATTTTGGCCTTGACTTTGCCCGGCGGGAACGGTACACTTATACCAAGAAAAACCCTCGCCGGGCAAAGAGCCCGTAAAATGTTTTGGAGGTTTTGATAGAATGAGTCTCGCTCTGAATACAAAGCACCTCTCCAGTTTCATCAACGAAGAGGAATACAAGGCCATCTACCCTCAGGTAGAGGCCGCGCACAAGACGCTGGAAGCCAAGAACGGCCCCGGCAGCGACTTCTTGGGCTGGATGTATCTGCCCCGTGATTATGATAAGGAAGAGTTCGAGCGCATCAAGGCAGCTGCTGCCAAGATCCGTGAGGATTCCGACGTTCTGGTGGTCGCCGGCATCGGCGGCAGCTATCTGGGCGCACGTGCCGTCATCGAGGCCGTCAAGGGGATGTACCACAACGAGCTGGACAACGGCCTGAAGATCTACTTCTGCGGCAACAGCATCAGCCCCACCTATCTGAATGACATCATCGCGCTGTGCAAGGGCAAGCGCTTCTCCATCAACGTCATCTCCAAGTCCGGCACCACCACCGAGACCTCTCTGGCCTTCCGTGTGCTGCGCAGGCTGCTGGAAGACGAGATGGGCGTGGAAGAAGCCAACAAGCGCATCTACGCCACCACCGACCGCGCCAAGGGTACCCTCAAGCAGCTGGCTGACGCCCAGGGCTGGCCCACCTTCGTCGTCCCCGACGATGTCGGCGGCCGCTACTCCGTCCTTTCCGCTGTGGGCCTGCTGCCCATCGCGGCTGCCGGCATCAGCATCGACGACGTCATGAAGGGCGCAGCCGACGCGATGGAGCGCTTCTCCGTGCTCAGCCCCGACAACGACGCCTACAAGTATGCGGCCATCCGCAACATCCTGTACCGCAAGGGCAAGAGCATCGAGATCCTCGAGTGCTATGAGCCGAACTTCACCCTCATGAACGAGTGGTACAAGCAGCTGTTCGGTGAGAGCGAGGGCAAGGACAACAAGGGTCTGTTCCCCGCAAGCTGCATCTTCTCCACCGACCTGCACTCCATGGGTCAGTTCATCCAGGAAGGCTCCCGCACCATGTTCGAGACCATCGTGGATGTCAGGAAGCCCGCACAGGACCTCTTCATCGACAAGCTGGAGGGCAACTTCGACGGCCTGAACTTCCTGGCTGACCAGAACATGAGCGTGGTCAACCGCAAGGCCATGGAAGGCACCATCCTCGCCCACACCGACGGCGGCGTGCCGGAGGTGGTCATCGAGGTGGACGACCTGTCCGCTTATAATGTGGGCTGCCTCATCTACTTCTTCTGGCGTGCCTGCGCCTGCAGCGGCTACCTGCTGAGCGTCAACCCCTTCAACCAGCCGGGCGTCGAGAGCTATAAGAAGAACATGTTCGCTCTGCTGGGCAAGCCGGGTTATGAGAACCTGACCGCCGAGCTGGAAGCAAAGCTGAAGTAAGAGCAAGCGGAACAAAAAACGATCTCCCGCCGTGAGGCGTGGAAAATACAGGAGGACAGAACTATGATTAAACTGATTGTTGGCACCAAAGGCTCCGGTAAGACCAAGGCTATGATCGACATGATCAACGATTCGGTCAAGACCTCCAAGGGCAACGTCGTTGTCGTCGAGAAGGGCATGAAGCTGACCTATGAGGTCCCCAACGCCGCCCGTCTCATCGACCTGGACGAGTACAAGATCGCCGGCGGCGAGATGCTGTACGGCTTCGTGGCCGGCCTGCTGGCAAGCAATTATGACATCACTGACCTGTACATCGACGGCATCCTGAAGGTGCTGGATCACGACATCAACCGTCTGGGCGTCGTTCTGGACGAGATCGCTGCCGCCGCCGGCAACTCCATCAAGGTCACCGTCACTGTCAGCGCTGATGAGGCTGCTCTGCCCCACGATGTAAAGAAGTACCTGTAAAATAACTCTGAAATTTCTGATTTGAAGCATCCCAGACAGGCAGGAAACCGGAGAACTTGAAATTTTTTCGGTTTTCTGCCTGTTTTGGTGTTGACAAAGGGCTGTGTTGGCGCTATACTAACAAGGCAGCCTTTTATGAGGTGTACTATGCAATTTGACCTGAGAAAGTTTATCGTATCCGGCACAAAGCCTTACGCCGCAGAGTTTCAGTGTGATTTGTCTGCGAAGGATTTTGCCGGTGCAAGGATCGAGCAGCCTGTGACGGCCCGCTTTGAGGCGGTGCCGGATGGCGAGGAGATCCGGATGACGCTGCGGGCAAACGCATTGGTGCACGGAGAGTGCGCCCGCTGCCTCGACCCCGTCGAACGGGAGGAGACGGTGCAAGCAGAGTGGACGGTCAGGGAGCGCGATCTGGATGACCCGGATTTCGACCTGCCCCTCAACGAAAAAGGACATCTGGATGTGGACGAATGGCTCTGTCAGGAATTCATGTTCCAGATACCGACGGTGCTGCTTTGCAGCGCTGACTGCCCGGGCTTGTGTCCCCGGTGCGGGAAGAAGATGGCCGAATGTGCCTGCCCTCCGGCAGAAGCTGAGGCCGAACCCGCAGACGCAAGGCTAGCGATACTCAAATCACTGCTGAACTGAGAAACCCATCAAGGAGGTGCAAAAATATGGCAGTACCTAAGAGACATCTTTCCAAGGCCCGCCGCGACAAGCGTCGCAGCAATGTTTGGAAGCTGGAGGCCCCCGCACTGGTCAAGTGCAGCAACTGCGGCTCTCTGAAGCTCCCCCACCAGGCATGTGGCAACTGCGGTTACTACAAGGGCGAGGAAGTCATCAAGAAGGGCTAATTTGCGCAGAATTGGTGGCACATTGGTGTTATGTACAGAAGGGGAGGGCGCAATGCCTTCCCCTTCTTGCTTTGTCTTGAAAACGAAATTGTGAGGTGAAAGCATGGCCATCAGGATCGACCGCGTGGACGCGGGCAGCGAGGCGGAAGCCCTCGGCCTCGCCGGCGGCGACGAGCTGCTGAGCGTGGACGGCAACGAGCTGAACGACACGCTGGACTATGATTTTTATACCGACAGCAAGAGCTTCCACCTCAAAGCGAGAGTGGCGGACGGCATCCGGGAGTGGGATGTCCGGCGGGAAGAGCGCGGCCCCTTCGGCTGTGACTTCTCCACCTATCTGGGCGACCAGAAGCACTCCTGCTCCAACCACTGTATGTTCTGCTTCATCGACCAGCTGCCCCCGGGGATGCGTGAGAGCCTCTACTTCAAGGACGACGACGAGCGCCTGTCCTTTTTGTTTGGCAACTATATCACCATGACCAACATGCAGGACCACGAGATCGACCGCATCATCAAGATGCACATCTCGCCCATCAACATCTCGGTCCACACCACCAATCCCCAGCTCCGCGTGCGGATGCTGGCGAATAAACGGGGCGGCGAGGTGCTGAAGTACCTGCCCCGCCTGGTGGAGGGCGGCATCGCCGTCAACTGCCAGCTGGTGCTCTGCCGGGGCATCAACGACGGCGACGAGCTGCGCCGCACCCTCACCGACCTGCTGGAGCTGACCCCGATGGTGCAGAGCGTGGCGGCAGTCCCCTGCGGCGTGACGGACTACCGCCAGAACCTCTTCAAGCAGACGCCCTACGACGCCGAGACCAGCGCCGCCGTCATCGACATCATGGAAGAGTTCGGCGACGAGTGCAAGCGCCGCCACGGCAAGCGCATCATCTACCCCAGCGATGAGTGGTACCTCAAGGCCGGCCGCCCCATCCCGGAGCCGGAGTTCTATGAGGACTACGACCAGCTGGAAAACGGCGTGGGCATGATGAGCCTCTTCCGGGAGGAATTTCTGGCCGAGCTGGAAAAGCCCCACCGCATCTATGGCACCAAAAAGATGGATGTCGTCACCGGCACCATGGCCGCGCCCCTTATCACCGAGATGATGGACGAGCTGCGCCGCCAGTACCCCATGATAGAAGTAAAAGTGCATCCCATCAAAAACAACTTCTTCGGCGGCAACGTCGGCGTGGCGGGCCTCGTCACGGCGACCGATATCATCGCTCAGTGCGAGGGCCGGCTGTCCAGCGGCACCCTGGGCGTGCCTGCCGTGATGCTGCGGGAGGAGAAGGACACCTTCCTCGATGATATGACCATCGAGCAGCTGGGCCAGCGGCTCGGCGTAAAGGTGGAAGTCCTGCCCACCGGCGGCGGCGACGAGGCCAAGGCCCTGCTGCGCAGCGGCCTGCATATCGCCCGCCGGAGAAGACCGTAATTTTACCCCTTTTGTGAAAGGAGGAACCCCCTATGAGCAAACCGATCGTTGCTGTGGTGGGCCGCCCCAACGTGGGCAAGTCCACCCTGTTCAATAAGCTCTGCGGCCAGCGTCTGGCCATCGTGGAGGATACCCCGGGCATCACCCGCGACCGCATCTTCGCCAACTGCGAGTGGAGCGGCCACGAGTTCCTGCTGGTGGATACCGGCGGCATCGAGCCCAAGGCCACCGAGGGCATTCTGGCCCACATGCGCGAGCAGGCCCAGATCGCCATCGACACCGCCGACTGCATCATCATGGTGGTGGACGTGCGCAACGGCCTGACCGCCGCCGACGAGGACGTGGCCCATATGCTGCGCCGCAGCCACAAGCCCATCATCCTCGCCGTCAACAAATGCGACAATGTGGGCGAGACCCCCATGGAGCTCTACGAGTTCTATAACCTCGGCTTCGACGAAGTCATGCCCATCTCGTCCGTCCACGGCCACGGCACCGGCGACCTGCTGGACGCCGTCTGCGCCCACCTCGATTTCAGCGAGACCGTCGTGGAGGAGGACCGCATCCCCGTCGCCATCATCGGCCGCCCCAACGTGGGCAAGTCCAGCCTGACCAACCGCATCCTCGGTGAGAACCGCATGATCGTGGCCAACGAGGCCGGCACCACCCGCGACGCCATCGACACCCCCGTGGACAACGCTTACGGCAAGTTCATCTTCACCGATACCGCCGGTCTGCGCAAGCGCAGCAACATCACCGACGGCCTCGAGCGCTACATGGTCGTCCGCGCACTGGCCGCCGTCGAGCGCAGCCGCGTGGCCCTCATCCTCGTGGACGCCACCGTCGGCTTCACCGAGCAGGACAGCAAGGTGGCCGGCTACGCCCACGATCAGGGCAAAGCCTGCATCATCGTCGTCAACAAGTGGGACGCCGTGGAGGGCAAGGAGACCAACACCATGGAACTGCAGCGCCGGGGCTATGCCGAGTGCTTCAGCTTCATGGGCTACGCTCCCATCATCTTCATCTCGGCCCAGACCGGCTACAACGTCAACAAGCTGATGCAGCTCATCCGCGACGTGGACAGCCAGAACGGCGCCCGCGTACCCACCGGTGTGCTGAATGAGATGCTGGCCCGTGCCACCGCTCGGATGCAGCCGCCCAGCGACAAGGGCCGCCGCCTGAAGATCTTCTACCTGACCCAGGCTTCCACCCGTCCGCCGACGTTCGTGGCCTTCGTCAACGCAAAGCATCTGTTCCACTTCAGCTATCAGCGGTATATCATCAACCAGATCCGCGAGAACTTTGGTCTGGAGCACACCCCCATCCGCCTTGTCGTGCGTGAGCGCGGCTCCGGCGAGGTGGGCGCGAAGGACGTATAAGGAAGGGAGACTGGTTCTATGACCGCATTTCTCATTGTGCTGGCGGTCGCTGCCGAAGCCTATCTGCTGGGCAGCGTGGACACCGGCATCCTCGTCAGCAAGTATCTGTACCATGACGACGTCCGCACCCACGGCTCGGGCGCTGCCGGTATGACCAACATGCTGCGCACCTTCGGCAAGAAGGCCGCTGCACTCACGGCGGTGGGCGATGTGCTCAAGGGCGTCGCGGCCGTCTGCCTTGGCCGGTGGCTGTTCGGCCATCTGCCCGCCGACGCTGCCGTCTCGCCCTATCTGGGCGTCTACCTCGCCGCCATCCTCGCCGTGGTGGGCCACTCCAAGCCCATCTACTTCGGCTTCAAGGGCGGCAAGGGCGTGCTGGTGGCTGCCGGTGCCATTCTGGCAGTCCAGCCGGTGCTGCTGCCGGTGCTGGCGGTCATCTTCCTCGTCTGCCTGGTCCCCACCGGCATGGTGTCGCTGGGCAGCATCACCATGGCCGCGGCCTACCCGGTGCTGACGCTGGTGTACAGCCTCATGCGCGGCCTGCCGACCCGGGACGTGGTGGTCTGCACCGTCGGCGCTGCCATCATGGGCGGCATGGTCATCTGGATGCACCGTTCCAACATCCGGCGCATCCGGGACGGCAGGGAGTACCGTTTCGGCCAGAAGCACAAGAGAAGCTAAGCATAAAAAGATGCCCCGCAGGACGCTCGTCGAGAGCTGCCTGCGGGGCATTTTACGTTGTCAGGCTCATTTCGGGTCTGCTTCCAGCAGCGTATCGGTGTTGTCCTCGTACTTGGGGTCTTCGATGGCGACTTCAAGCTCCGTGTCGGTGCCGTCATGATGCAGGTGCTTGCGCAGCCGGGTGGCAAATTCATCTTCCGGGATGCCGCTCTGGGAAGGGGTGAGGTCGGGTGCGGGGTGGCCGTCGGGCAGATGAGCGCCGAAGGCCGGTACGAAGAAGAACTTCCGCACGACGAAGATGAGGGCGATGGCGCTTACGCTCAGCAGGTTCTCCAGGGCGGACTCGTGACCCACCACCATGTGGCGGGCGATGGCGTAGAGCAGCACTTCGAGGCTGGAACCGGGGCTGTGCTTGGCCAGCATCTTGATGAACTCGATGCCGATGACGATGTCCAGCGCCCGCTGCAAGAAGATGCTCACCTCGGCGTCGTTGCCGTCGAACAGCAGGCCGGGCATCCACTGCAGCAGCGGCACCATCGACAGCAGCAGGCCGATAAGGACGAGGCCGGACAACAGGATCTCGAGCAGGGTGGCTGTGCTGATGATCCTGTTGCGCAATTCGGCGCGGCTGTGGCTTTCAACACGGGAATTGGACATGGGCAGGGACCTCTCTTTCAAATTTGGCCGGAAAGCTTTTACGACAGTTCGATTCTATTGTAACAAAAGCGAAAAACGAAGTCAATTTCTCCGGCTAAGAAAGCTAGTCAGCATGAAAAACTGGAATCGAAGACAGACAAAAGGGGCCGTCCGCACCCGGAATGGAGTGCAGACGGCCCCTCTTTGTGCTGAAAAGGCGGCTTAGGCCTCAGCGATGGCTTCGATCTCGCAGAGCACGCCCTTGGGCAGGTCTTTTACGGCCACGCAGCTGCGGGCGGGCTTGGAGGTGAAATACTTGGCGTACACCTCGTTGAAAGCGGCAAAGTCGGCGATGTCGGCCAGGAAGCAGGTGGTCTTGACCACCTTGTCGAAGCCCACGCCGGCAGCCTCGAGGATAGCGCCCACATTGCGGCAGCTCTGGTCAGCCTGTGCGGCGATGCCCTCGGCGACTGCGCCGGTGGCGGGGTCTACCGGGATCTGGCCGGAGGTGAAGACGAGACCGCCCACGGTGTAGCCCTGAGAGTAGGGGCCGATGGCGCCGGGAGCTTTTTCGGTGCTGATGATGTTCATATCGATTACCTCACATATCATAAATAGGGGAGTCTCCCGCCAAAAGGGGAGCCGATGAAAAAAGTCTACCACCAACTGTCCCCGCCGTCAACGGCCAGCAGGGAACGGCCCCGGAATTTCCGGAAAAAAGAGGATGTAAAATTATTTGGAAAAATCTGTGCAAATCATCTTGACAAGAAATAAACTTTTATGATAAAAATAGAGCATGAAAGTAACATTTTTGCAGAAAAACGCAGGCGCAGCGCAGGCAGGAAAGCCGGCTTTGCGCAGGCGCGTTTCTTTTTTGCAGAAAAAGCGAATTTCTGAACCCTCGGAAGGGGCAGAAAGGATAAGATATGTCGATTTTGGTACAGGATTCAAATAAAACAGCCTGCCGTGCAGCGGAGGCTGGACTGCAGCAGAAAAACTGTGCTGCGCTGGTGCGCCCGGCGGGTACGGGCAAGGGCTGCATCGTGTGGGAGCTGCTGGACGCCCACCCCGAGATGCGCGTGCTCTGGGTGGTGTCCTGCGCTGCCCGTCTGGAGCTGCGCCGCGCCCTGACAAAGCGGCTGGGCCGGACGCTGGGCGGCAGGGCGCGGCTGATGAGCTGCGAGCAGCTGGCCGTGCAGAATGCGCTGGGCTGGGTGGCGCTGGCTGAGTTCCGGCCCGGCCTGCTGGTACTGGACGGCTGGAGGGAGATGAGCGCAAAGGACTGGACCGACTGTGTCCAGCCCCTGTTCCGTCTCTGCCCGGGGGCAAAGCTGCTGGCTCTGGGGGAGCCGGACGCCCCGGGCGACAGCTGCCGCGCCGCCGAGGAGATGCTGGCCGACGCCATCGTGGAGCCGCTGGCGCTGGGCGGGGCGATGGCCGAGGGTCTGCTGCCCATGCCGGCCTCCTATACGGCCCTGCTCTGGCCGCTGGAAGATGGGATGGCCCGCCTCCGTGCTGAGGTGAAGAACCTCCATCTGCCGGGCTGCCCTGACCCAAACGCCGAGAAATATCAGGCTCTGAGCCTCGCCGTAGAAAAGCTTCCGCCGGTGGAACAGCTGCTGGCGCAGTGGCTCCCGGATTCTGCCGGGCGCTGCCTCGTCCTCTGCGAGGATGATGCAGCGGCGGCGAAGACCGCAGAGCAGGCCGAGAAGCTGTTTGGTGCAGGAACGCATATTTATAAGGATGCAGAAGGCTTTGCGGCCGACGAAGCGGCCACCCTCCGGCTGCTGGTCTGTGCCAACGGCCCGGCGGTGCAGGCTCCTCTGGCCGGGATCTCGGGCGTGGTGCTGGTGCGCCGCAGCGCTGGACCGGCCGCATACCGGCAGATGCTGGCACGCGCCCTTGCAGCCTGCGGCAGTGTGCCGGTGGCAGAGCTGAGCGCGGCCTTTGAGGCGCTGACCTGTGTGCAGCAGCTGCGGAAGGAGTGCAGCGCGGCGGGGGCAGAAGCCTTCCCGCTGGAAGAGCCTCTCTCTGCCTGCCGCCGGGCTTACCGGCAGCTCCGCCGCGCGCTGGACTCCGACTGGGAGCGCTATTATGCCGCCGCAAAGCAGATGACGGCAGAGGGAAAGACGCTGGACGTGCCTCGCTCCTACCGCTTTGGGGGCGTGGCCGTGGGCCGCTGGCTGGAAAACCAGCGCCTTGTCCGGGCCGGAAAGAAAAAGGGACGCCTCACCGCCGAGCAGGCCACCCGGCTGGACAAAATCGGCATGAACTGGAAAAAGCGGCTCGAGCTGGCGTGGGAGAACGGCTGTGCTTCGGCCCGGCGGTACCGCGGCAGCCACAGCGACCTGCTGGTGCCGGTCCATTATAAGGATAAGGACGGCTTTGCACTGGGCGAGTGGATCGTCTACAACCGCCAGCGCTATCTGAGCGGGAACCTGCCGTCAGACCGCGTCGAGCGCCTCGAGGCACTGGGCATGGTGTGGGACACCGGCAGCATCCTCTGGGAGAAGAGCTATGCCGCCGCCGTCCAGTATTATCTGGAAAATCACACGCTGGAAATTCCCGTCAAGTATGTCACACCGGACGGCATGGCGCTGGGCGTCTGGCTGGGCAGTCAGCGCGCCGCTTATAAAGAAGGTGTGCTGACCGACGCCCAGATCGAAAAGCTGGAAGCGCTGGGAGTGGACTGGACGAACCGGAACGACCGCAAGTGGCAGACCGCCTACGAGGCCGCCGTGAAGTACCACGCCGCCCACGGGAACCTCGACGTCCCCACCGAGTACATCGACGAAGACGGCATCCTGCTGGGCAAGTGGGTGTCCCGCCAGCGGTACGCATGGCAGAACCCCGAGCGCAGCAGCGCCCGGGTGACGCCGGAGCGGAAAGCCCTGCTGGACGAGCTGGGCATGAACTGGGAAAAGACCGACTCGTGGCAGCACCGCTACGAGCTGGCCGTGGAATACAAAAAGGAGCACGGCAGTCTGGCCGTTCCGGCCCAGTACCGGACGGAGGACGGCATCTGGCTGGGCAGCTGGCTGTCCCGTCAGAAGCAGATGCTGCGGGAGGGCAAAAAGCTCTCCGCCGAGCGCCGCGCGGCCCTGAAAGAGCTGTTCAAGGGCGAAAAAGGCCGACGCCTCAGCGCCCCGGTGCCGCCCGCGTGCAGCGTGCGGGAGCAGAACTGGCTGGACAACTACCAGAGCGCCAGGCTCTACGCCGAGAAGAAGGGCAGTCTCCTCGTGCCTGCCGGATACGTGGACGAGAACGGCTTCCGTCTGGGCGTCTGGATCTCGAACCTCCGGGCTGCCCGCAAGGCCCGGCCCGGCTCGTTCCAGGTGACGCCGGAGCATATCGCTCTGCTGGATGCCATCGGGATGCAGTGGGACGCCCGGGAGGCCAAGTGGGCCGGGGCGTTCCGCCGTGCCGAAGAGTACTGCGCCGCCCACGGCGATCTGCTGGTGCCGGTGAACTATAAGACCGAAGACGGCTTCTGCCTCGGCGACTGGGTCCGCCGGATGCGCGAAAACTACGCCTGTGCCGAGAAAAAGCTGACGGCGGAGCGCATCGCAAAGCTCGAAGCGCTGGGCATGGTCTGGACCGTGCCGCAGGAGGGCGGAGATATTGCATTTTAGGGCGGAGTGTGGTATACTTCACCTCGTCTGAATAGAAAACAGCAGGTGCCTGCCGCCGGGGCTTCGTCCCCGGCCGGGAGGGTAAAAGGGAAGCGGGTGCGAGTCCCGCGCGATCTCGTCACTGTGATAAGGGAGTCCGCTGCCTTGGCGCTCAGCGCCGGTCACTGGAGGCTTTGCCTCTGGGAAGGCGGCAGCGGGCGGTGAGCTTTCAGTCAGGAAACCTGCCCGCTGTTGGTACAGGAGCGTCCGGCTCCGGATCACGAGGAATTGGTCGTACCAAAAAGCCCGAATGTTCAAAGGGTCTTTTTGCTGTGCCTTCCGCGCGGTGAAAAGGCTCTTTTTTCGTTTGAGCTGACCCCCGTTTCGTACCCTTTCTATCGGAAACGTACATTCCACACAACAGAAAGGACTCAAACAATGCGTAAGGCAACCAACAAGAACTGGCAGCGCGTCACCGCCGCTGCCGCCGCACTGGCCCTGTGTGCCGGTGTCCTCACCGGCTGCGGTGCATCTTCTTCCACTGCCGCCGGCAGCACCGCCGCAAGCTCTGCCGCCGCCAGCGAAGTGAGCAGCGAGGAGGCTGATGAAATGGCAGCAAAGAATGTGGCAGACCTCATCGACGCCATCTATGTGCAGGAGCGCAACGAGAACACCGACGCGCAGTGTGAGGCCGCAAAGGCAGCATGGGACGCGCTGACCGACGCTCAGAAGGAGATGGTCGAGGGCGAAGAGGCAAGCCCCGAGTACTTTGGCCGCGACACCGGCGACGCCTCTAAGGACGACGCCCGCAACCAGGACAACATCGGCGACAAGGAGATCCTGGTCGTCAGCTTCGGCACCTCCTTCAACGACAGCCGCGCAGCGGACATCAAGGGCATCGAGGACGCCATCCAGGCCGCATATCCCGACTGGTCTGTCCGCCGTGCCTTCACCGCACAGATCATCATCAACCATATTCAGGCCCGTGACGGCGAGAAGATCGACAACATGGAGCAGGCTCTGGAGCGCGCTGTTGCCAACGGCGTGAAGGATCTGGTCGTCCAGCCCACCCACCTGATGCATGGCGCGGAGTACGACGAGATGATGGAGATGGTGGACAGCTACCGCGATAAGTTCGAGTCCGTCGCCATCGCCGAGCCTCTGCTGGGCGAGGTGGGCAGCGATGCCACCGTCATCAACGCCGACAAGGAAGCTGTCGCCAAGGCCATCACCGCCGAGGCCGTCAAGACCGCCGGTTTCGACAGTCTGGACGCCGCTGCTAAGGACGGCACCGCCTTCGTCTTCATGGGCCACGGCACCTCTCACACCGCAAAGGTGAGCTACACCCAGATGCAGTCTCAGATGAACGCTCTGGGCTACAAGAACGTCTTCATCGGCACCGTCGAGGGTGAGCCGGAGGAGACTGCCTGCGAGAACGTCATCAAGGCTGTCAAGGCCGCCGGCTACACCAAGGTCATCCTGCGTCCCCTGATGGTCGTTGCAGGCGACCACGCCAACAACGATATGGCGGGCGACGACGAGGATTCCTGGAAGAGCCAGTTCGAGGCATCCGGCGAATTCGATTCTGTCGATTGCCAGATCGCCGGTCTGGGCGAGGTCGCTGACATCCAGCAGCTCTACGTCGCACACACCAAGGCCGCTGTCGATTCCCTGAACGGTTGAGCATAAGTTTATGATTGCCCGGAAAGGAGTGCCTTTTCGGGCAATTTCTTTTTCGGCCTGCTTTGAATTCGGGCCATTGCGTGTTATAATCTTTTCTGTAAAATAGATACTTCGAGGTATATCATCATGAAACTGAACCATAAATTTGCTCTTCTGCTGGCCGGCGCTGTGCTGGCTGGTTCTCTCACCGGCTGCGGCGCATCCGGCGCCCCGGCCAGCTCTGCCGCTTCCTCCGAGGCTGCGGCCTCCTCCGCCGTGAGTGAGGCTGCTTCTACCTCCGCTGAGTCGGCTCTGCCCGACGGCGTCTACACCGCCGACTTTGACACCGACAGCTCCATGTTCCATGCCAACGAGGCCAATGACGGCAAGGGAACGCTGACCGTGAAGGACGGTCAGATGACCTTCCACGTCAGCCTCGCCTCCAAGAAGATCGTCAACCTCTATGTCGGCATGGCCGCTGACGCCGAGGCCCACGAGGCCGACTGGCTCCAGCCCACCACCGACACCGTCACCTACTCCGACGGCCTGTCCGATGAGGTCTACGGCTTTGACATCCCGGTGGAGGCTCTGGACGAGGACTTCCAGCTGGCCATCCTCGGCACCAAGGGCAAGTGGTACGACCATACCGTCCGTGTCGCCAACGCCCAGCCTGCTGCGGCGGAAGCACCTGCCGACGGCACCTACACCTGTGACGTGACCCTCGAGGGCGGCTCCGGCCGTGCCACCGTGGAAAGCCCTGCGGCCCTGACCGTGGCCGACGGCAGGATGACCGCCACCATCGTCTGGTCCAGCCCCAACTACGACTATATGCTGGTGGACGGCGAAAAGTATCTGCCCACCAACACCGAGGGCAACTCTACCTTCGAGATCCCCGTCGCGGCTCTCGACACCCCGCTGGATGTGGTGGGCGATACCGTCGCCATGAGCACCCCGCATGAGATCGAGTATACGCTGACCTTCGCCTCTGCATCCCTGACCGAGGCAAAGTGACGATGAAACGCCGCAATTTTCTGAAAGCCCTGCCTGCCGCCGCCCTCACCCTTGCGGGCTGCGGGCAGAACAAGACTGCCCCGGCCAATACAGCATCCCTCGTGTTCGACCACAGCTATCCGCTGGACTATGCCACCCAGTTTTCCGCCGACTGCTATGAGGGCGGCTATGTGATGATCGACATCCCGGACGCCGGGCGGTTCCTCGTCGTCCCCGAAGGGGCCGCCGAGGTGGACGACCTGCCCGAGGACGTCGTTCTGCTGCGCCAGCCGCTGGATCATATTTATCTCGTCTCCACCTCGGTGATGGACCTCTTCGTCCATCTGGACGCATTGGACAGCATCGCCCTCTCCGGCACGAAGGCCGATGGCTGGTATGTGGAAGAGGCCAGACAGGCCATGCAGGAGGGCCGCATCGCCTACGCGGGCAAGTACAGCGCCCCGGACTATGAGCGCATCCTTGCCGCCGGCTGCACCCTCGCCATCGAGAACACCATGGTGCTCCACGACCCCGAGGTCAAGGAGCAGCTGGAAAAGTTCGGCGTGCCGGTCCTCGTGGAGCGCTCGAGTTACGAGAGCGGCCCGCTGGCCCGGATGGAGTGGCTCAAGCTCTACGGCATCCTGTTGAATAAGACCGAGATGGCGGAAGAGGTCTTTCGCCAGAAGGTGGAGCAGGTGGCCCCCATCCTCGAGCAGGAGAACACGGGCAAGACCGTGGCCTTCTTCTCCATCACCACGAATAACCTCATCACCGTCCGCCGCACCAGCGACTATGTGGCCCAGATGGTGGAGATGGCCGGCGGCGTCTACATCTTCGACGACCTCGAGGGGGACAACTCGGCCCAGTCCACCATCAAACTGCCGCTGGAGACGTTCTACGCCCGGGCCAGGGACGCCGACGTCCTCATCTACAACAGCACCATCGAGGGCGTGATGGAGACCCGTGACCAGCTCATCGAAAAATGCCCGATGCTGGCAGATTTCAAGGCCGTCCAGTCCGGCGACTGCTGGTGTACGGCCCAGAGTCTCTTCCAGCAGAGCATGGAGCTGGCCGACCTCATCTCGGATATGAACCTCGTCTTCACCGAGGGCTCGCCCGACCCGGCGTCCCTCCGTTTTTTACAGCGCATCGTATAAAAAAGGAGCTTTGTCATGACCACCACCCGCCGCCTCAGCCTCGCCTACCTCGCCCTCACGGCGGGGGTCGCGGTGCTGTTTGCACTCAACCTGTTCTGGGGCAGTGTGTCCCTGACGCCCGGCGCGGTGGCGGCGGCTCTGCTGGGCCGGGGCGAAGATGCGCTGGCCGTAGGCATCGTACTCCAGCTCCGCCTGCCCCGGGCGGTCATGGTCGTGCTGCTGGGCGCGGCCCTCTCGGCTGCAGGCTACCTCCTGCAGACCTTCTTCGCCAACCCCATCGCCGGCCCCTTCGTCATGGGCGTGTCCAGCGGCGCAAAGCTGGCGGTGGCCCTGACGATGGTGGTGTTTTTACAGCAGGGGCTGCTCACCGGCTCGGCCACCCTCATCATTGCCGCCTTTGCAGGCTCGATGGCGGCGATGGCCTTTGTGCTGGTGGTGGCCCGGCGGGTGCCGCGGATGAGCATTCTCGTCATCTGCGGCATCATGATCGGTTATATCTGCTCGGCTGTCACTGACATCGTGGTGACTTTCGCTCAGGACTCCAACATCGTCAATCTCCACAACTGGTCGATGGGCAGCTTTTCCGGCATGACCTGGGCCAACGTGGGTGCAGCGGCCTGCGTGGTGCTGCCCGCGCTGGCGGCAGCGTTCCTGCTCTCGAAGCCTATGGCGGCCTACCAGATGGGCGAGAGCTACGCCAAAAGCGTCGGCGTGCCGGTGCGGGCCTTCTCGACGGCCCTCGTGCTGCTGTCCAGCCTGCTTTCCGCCTGCGTGACAGCCTTTGCAGGCCCCATCTCCTTTGTGGGCATTGCGGTGCCGCATCTGGTCAAGAACCTGCTGGGCAGCGCAAAGCCCCTTTATGTCCTGCCGGGCTGCTGTCTGGGCGGGGCAGCGTTCTGTCTGCTCTGCGACCTCATCGCCCGCAGCCTGTTCGCGCCCACGGAGCTGTCCATCAGCTCGGTGACGGCAGTTTTCGGTGCGCCGGTGGTCATCTGGCTGCTGGTGCGCCGCCAGACACAGGAGGGCCGGGAATGAGCGATCCGAAATTCTACTGCCGCGCCGAGGACCTTGCCATCGGCTACGGCAAAACGCCCCTGATGGAGCACATCGGTCTCGGCGTCGAGAAGGGGAGCATCCTCACCCTCATCGGCCCCAACGGCGCGGGAAAATCCACCCTGCTCAAGACGCTGGCAGCGCAGCTGGCCCCCCAGGGGGGCGCTGTGCTGCTGGACGGCAAAGATCTCGCGGACTGCTCCGGCCCGGAGCGCGCCCGCAAAATGGCCCTGATGGTGCCCCACACCCGCCGCACCGAGCTGACCACCTGCTTCGAGATGGCGTCCGCCGGGCGCTACCCCTACACGGGGCGGCTGGGTGTCCTCTCGGCGGAAGATAAGCGCCAGGTCCATGCCGCGCTGGCCCTCGTGGGGGCCGAGGCGCTGGCGGGCCGGGACTTCAACCGCATCAGCGACGGCCAGCGCCAGCGCGTCCTGCTGGCCCGGGCCATCTGCCAGCAGCCGGAGCTGATATTATTGGACGAGCCTACGTCTTTCCTCGACATCAAGGGCAAGGCCGAATTGCTGGCCATCCTGAAAAGCCTCGCCCGCGACAAAAAGATGGCCGTCATCCTGAGCCTCCACGAGCTGGAGCTGGCGCAGAAAGTTTCCGACAAGGTCGTCTGCGTCTCGGCGGCGGGCGTCTCGGACGTCATGACGCCGGAAAAGGCCTTTGCCCGGGAAAACATCTGCAAAATTTATGCTCTGACCGATGAGCAGTACGCATTCCTCTACGGCGAAGAAAAAGCGCCGGAGGAAAAGCGCCCGCTCTTTGAGCACTACGTCCGCAGCGGCCAGAAGCTCCTGCGCTGCGGCTATACCACCGGCACCTGCGCGGCGCTGGGCGCGGCGGGCGCGGCACGGCTGCTGCTCACCGGCCACACCCCCGAGACGGTGGCCCTCCGCACCCCGAAGGGCATCGTGGTGGAGGTAGAGCCCATCTTCTGCCGACTGTCCGGCGAGGGGGCCGAGTGCGCCATCCGAAAGGACGGCGGCGACGATGTGGACGTGACCACCGGTCTGCCGGTCATCGCCAGTGTCGCCCTCCGGCCCGAGCTGTCCGGCGAGGTGCGCATCCACGGCGGTGAGGGCGTGGGCCGGGTGACAAAGCCCGGTCTCGACCAGCCCGTGGGCGAAGCTGCCATCAACCACGTCCCCCGGGCCATGATAAAGGAAGCGCTGGAAAAAGAGGCCGAATCTGCCGGGTACGCGGGCGGTTTTGACGTCACCATCTCCATCGAGGGCGGGGCTGAGACGGCGAAGCGCACCTTCAACCCCCATATGGGCGTGGAAGGGGGCCTCAGCGTCCTCGGCACCAGCGGCATCGTCGAGCCCATGAGCCAGCAGGCCATCCTCGACACCATCCAGCTGGAAATGGGGCAGGCGGCGCTTCGGGCCGGAAGCCCCCGGCGGCTCATCCTCGCCCCGGGCAACTACGGCCTCGACTATCTCCACGAGAAGATGCCCGCCCTAAAGAATATCCCGGTGGTCAAGACCTCGAACTTCATCGGGGATACGATGGATATGGCGGCGGCATCCCACTTCGAAGAGGTGGTGCTGGTGGGCCACATCGGCAAGCTGGTCAAGCTGGCGGGCGGCGTCATGAACACCCACTCCCGCACGGCCGACTGCCGCACCGAGCTGCTCTGCGCCCACGCCGCCCTCTGCGGCGCGTCCCGGGACGTCTGCGCGGCCCTGATGAACGCGGCCACCACCGACGCCTGCATGGAGATCTTAGACGGAGCAGAGATGAGAGAGCCGGTGCTGTCCAGTCTGCTGGACGCCATCCAGCTCCACCTCGACCGCCGCGCCGCCGGGGCGTTCCGGGTGGGCGCGGTGCTCTTCTCGAACCAATATGGCCCGCTGGGCCAGACCAGAACTGCAAAGGAGCTGCTGGACGAATGGAAAAACGGATAGGCACTTTTTACGGCGTCAGCGTCGGCCCGGGCGACCCGGAGCTCATGACCCTGCAGGCTGTCCGCCGCCTCGAAAGCTGCCCGGTCATCGCCGCGCCCCAGACCCCGAAGGGCGGGATGCTGGCGCTGGACATCGCAAAAGGTGCGGTGGAGCTGAGCGGCAAGACCATCCTGCCGCTGCGCTTCGCCATGAGCCTTGACCCGGCGGTGCAGAAAGCCGCCCACATCGAGGCGGCCCGGGCCGTGAAAGAATATCTCGACGCCGGGCAGGATGTCGCCATGCTCAACCTCGGCGACCTGTCCGTCTACGCCACCTTCGGCTACCTGCAGGAGATCTTGGAGGCCGAGGGCTGCAAGACCGTGATGCTCCCCGGCGTGACGAGCTTCTGTGCCGCTGCGGCCCGGCTGGGCCAGTCCCTGACGGGCGGCATGGAGCAGCCGCTGACCATCGCCCCGGGGCGATGCGCCGCTGAGGTGCTGGCCGCACCGGGCGCGAAAGTGCTGATGAAATCGGGCCGTCAGCTGCACGAGACGCTGGCCGCGCTGGCCGACGCCGGGCTTCTGAGCCGGAGCGCGATGGTCTGTAACTGCGGCCTGCCGAACGAGGAGGTCTGGCCCGACCTGACCGATTATGACCCGGCCCGGTCGGCGGGCTATTTCGCAACGATTTTGGTGAAGGAGGGGTAAGATATGGTCCATTTTGTAGGAGCCGGGCCGGGTGCGCCCGACCTCATCACCCGGCGGGGCGCGGCCCTGCTGGCCGATGCCGACTGCATCATCTACGCGGGCAGTCTCGTCAACCCGGCCCTGCTGGGGCTGGCGAAGCCCGGCTGTGCCATCTATAACAGCGCCGAGATGACGCTGGAACAGGTGCTGGACACCATCCGCGCCGCCGAAAAGGCCGGCGGCACCACGGTCCGCCTCCACACCGGCGACCCCTGCCTCTACGGGGCCATCCGGGAGCAGATGGACGCGCTGGACGCCGACGGCATCCCTTATGACGACACCCCGGGCGTGTCCAGCTTCTGCGGCGCGGCGGCGGCGCTCTGTGCCGAGTACACTCTGCCCAACGTGAGCCAGACCGTCATCATCACCCGGATGGAGGGCCGCACTCCTGTCCCTGAGGCCGAACAGCTGGAAAAGCTGGCCGCTCACGGGGCCACCATGGTCATCTTCCTCTCCATTGGGCTGGTGGACAAAGTCCGGCAGGCCCTTCTCGAGAGCGGCGGCTACCGCCCCGATACCCCTGCCGCTGTGGTCTATAAGGCCACCTGGCCCGAGCAGAAGGTGGTGCGCTGCACCGTCTCCACACTGGCCGAGGAGACCCGCAAAAACGGCATCACCAAGACCGCCCTCATCGTCGTGGGCGACTTTCTGGGCGAAAACTACGAGCGCAGCAAGCTCTATGACCCCGCCTTTACCACCGAGTTCCGGCAGGGGACGGAGGCCGGGCAGTGAGCCGGGCATATCTGGCCTTTACGGCAAAGGGCGAGGCGCTGGCCCATCGGCTGGCGGAAGCTCTGCCCGGCAGCGTGAGCCGCTGCGGCGGAGACGTGACCCTGAAAGGCTGGACGGCGGAGCATTTTGCACAGGATGAGGCCCTGATTTTTGTGGGAGCTGTGGGCATCGCGGTGCGGGCCATCGCGCCCCACTGCAAAAGCAAGGCCGCCGACCCGGCGGTGGTGGTCGTGGACGAGGGCGGGAACTTCGCCGTGCCGCTCCTGTCGGGCCATCTGGGCGGTGCCAACGCGCTGGCCCGGGCGCTGGCAAAAGCGTGCGGCGCGGTGCCGGTCATCACGACAGCCACCGACGTCAACGGCCTCTTCGCCGTGGACCTCTGGGCCAAGGCCCAGAACTGCGCTGTCCTTGAGCCGGAGCGCATCAAGCGGGTCAGCGGCACCCTGCTGGCCGGGCAGACGGTCCGGTGCTGGTCGCCGTGGCCGGTGGCGGGGGAGACCCCCGCCGGCGTGGAAAAGGCTGACCCACCCGAAGCCGCCGACTTCGCCCTGACCCTCACGCCGCAGGGCGGGGCGCTCCACCTCGTACCCCGCATCGGGGTGCTGGGGGTGGGGTGCCGCCGCAGCACGACGGCCCAGCAGCTGGAAGAAGCCTTCGCGGCGTTTTGTGCCGCGTCCGGCCTCAGCCCGGCGGCGGTCTGCGCCGCCGCCAGCATCGACCTGAAAAAAGATGAGCCGGGGCTTGCAGCGTTCTGCAAAGCCCACGGCTGGCCCATCACGTTCTATCCGGCCGACGAGCTGCGGGCCGTGCCGGGACAGTTCACCCCGTCGGCCTTTGTGGCAAGTGTCACCGGCGTGGACAACGTCTGTGAGCGCTCGGCGGTAAAAGCCTCGGGCGGGACGCTCCTTCTGCCCAAAACGGCAGGCGGCGGCGTGACGCTGGCGCTGGCCATCCGCCCCTTTGCACCCGATTGGAGGACAGAGCAATGAGTGAGAGTAAAAAGACCGTGTTCGTCGTGGGGCTTGGCCCCGGCGGCGGACAGTTTCTGACCGTGCAGGCGCAGAGCGCCTTGCAGCAGGCCGAGGTGTTGTGCGGCTATACGGTCTACATCGACCTTGTGCGCCCCCTCTACCCGGAAAAAGAGTGCTACGCCACCGGCATGACCCGGGAGCTCGACCGCTGCCGCTGGGCGCTGGACACCGCCCGGGCGGGCCGGGACGTGGCGCTGGTCTGCTCCGGCGACGCCGGGGTCTACGGCATGGCCAGCCCGCTGCTGGAGCTGGCCGAAGAGTACCCGGACGTCAATGTGGAGGTCGTCCCCGGCCTGACCGCCGCCCTCAGCGGCGGGGCGGTGCTGGGCGCCCCGCTGGCCCACGATTTCTGCGTCATCTCGCTGTCGGACCGTCTCACGCCGTGGGAGGTCATCGAAAAGCGGCTGGCCTGCGCCGCTCAGGGCGATTTCGCACTGGCGCTGTACAATCCCTCCTCCAAGGGCCGCCCGGACTATCTGCGCCGGGCCGTGGACGTCCTGCTGGCAAACGGCAAAGCCCCGGACACCCTCTGCGGCTCTGTGCGGAACATCGGCCGGGAAGGACAGGAAAAGCACATCCTGCCTCTCAGCCAGCTCCGGGACACCGAGGTGGATATGTTCACCACCGTCTTTGTGGGCAACGCCGCCACCCGCGCGCTGAGCGGGCGGATGGTCACGCCGCGGGGGTACCGCCGATGAACGTCGTCGTTTTCAGCGGCACCACCGAGGGGCGGGAGCTTTCCCGCCAGCTGGCGGCACTGGGCATCGAAGTCACCGTCAGCGTGGCCACCCCGCTGGGGCAGGAAGAGCAGGGGAGCACCCCCGGCGTCACCGTCCGGTGCGGGCGGCTCCTGCCCGATGAGATGGCTGCGCTCTTGGGAGATGCCGCCCTCTGCATCGACGCCACCCACCCCTACGCAGTGGAGGCGACCAAAAACATCAAAGCAGCGGCAGAGAGGGCCGGGGTAGGATACCTCCGCCTGCTGCGCCCGGCCAGTCCGCTGCCGGAAAACTGTCTCGTCTTTGAGAGCGCAAAGCAGGCGGCCGAGGCGCTGGCCGCAGAAGAGGGGAATCTTCTGCTGGCCACCGGGGCCAAGGAGCTGGCGCAGTTCGCGGCCATCCCGCCCGAGCGGCTCTACCCCCGCGTCCTGCCCACGCTGGAAAGCATCGCGGCCTGCGAGGCGGTGAACATCCCCCACCGCAACATCATCGCCATGCAGGGACCCTTCAGCTTTGCCCTCAATCAGGCCATGATGGAGCAGCTCCATATCCGCTGGCTCGTCACAAAGGACGGCGGCGCAGCCGGAGGCTTCGACGAAAAAGCCGCCGCCGCCTCTGCCGCCGGGGCGCAGCTGGTGGTCATCCGCCGCCCGCCCGAGCAGGGCGAGACGGCTTCCGAGGTGCTGAAACGCTGCAAGGAGATGATAAGATGAACGTGACACTCATCGGCATGGGCTCCGGCCAGCCGGAGAACCTGACCCTTCAGGGCCTGGCCGCACTGCGGCAGGCCGACCTCATCCTGGGCGCACGGCGTCTGCTGGCAGTTCTGCCTGCCGGCTGCACCGAGAACCGCGCCGCCGCCTACCGCCCTGACGAGGTGGCAGAGCTGCTGCAGACCTCCGGCGCAGAGAACGCCGTGCTGATCTACAGCGGCGACACCGGCTTTTACTCCGGCGCGTCCTCCATGATGGAAAAGCTGGAGGCCCTCGGCGTCCGCGCCCGGGTGCTGCCCGGCCTTTCCAGCATCCAGCTGCTGGCGGCGGCGCTGGGCCGTCCGTGGCAGGGGTGGAACCTTGTTTCGGCCCATGGCCGCACCTGTGACCCGGTGGCCGAGTGTATGCAGGGCAGACCCACCTTCTTCCTCACCGGCGGCAGCGAAGACCCCGCCACCCTCTGCGCCCAGCTGGCGGCAGAGGGCTTCGGGGACGTACAGGCTGTTGTGGGCCAGTGCCTCGGCACGCCGGAAGAAAAGCTCTTCCGCGGCAGCGTCAAAGAGCTGGCCGCAGGCCGCTTCAACAGCCTGAGCGTCCTTCTCGTGGAGGCGGCGGAGGTGCTGCCCCGCCGCGCTCCGGGCCTGCCGGACGAAGCCTTCGAGCGGGGCGATGTCCCCATGACCAAGCAGGAAGTCCGGGCTGCTGTGCTGGCGAAGCTGGCCGTCCGCCCGGAAGACATCCTGTGGGACGTGGGGGCCGGGACGGGCAGCGTCAGCGTGGAGCTGGCATTGGCCGCGCCCCGGGGCCGGGTCTACGCAGTGGAGTGCAGGCCGGAGGGCTGTGCGCTCATCAAAGCCAACCGCGAAAAATTCAGGACCCGGAACCTCGTCCTCGTGGAGGGGCTTGCCCCTGCCGCCCTTTCGGACCTGCCCGCGCCGGACGCTGTCTTTATCGGCGGCAGCAAGGGCAGCCTTGCCGCCATCGTGGACGCCGCGGTGGATAAGAACCCCGACGCCCGCATCTGCGTGTCGGCCATCGCCCTTGAGAGCCTTTCGGCGGCGGTGGCCGCGCTGACGGCCAAAGGCCGGACCGTACAGGTGAGCCAGATCGCCGTCAGCCGGGCCAAGGCCGTGGGCGGGCTGCACCTCATGATGGCCCAGAACCCCATCTACCTCATCACAGGAGAATGACATGATACAGTTTCTGCTGGCGGCGCCCCGCTCGGGCAGCGGCAAGACCACCATGACCTGCGCCCTGCTTATGGCGCTGAAGCGGCGGGGCTGTGCGCCCTGCGCCTTTAAGAGCGGGCCGGACTACATCGACCCCATGTTCCACCGGGCCGTGCTGGGGGTGGAGAGCCGCAGCCTCGACCTCTTTTTCTCTGCGCCCGAGACGGTGCGCACCCTCTACGCGAAGGGTGCCGCCGGCCACGGTGCGGCGGTGTGCGAGGGGGCCATGGGCTTTTACGACGGCCTCGGCGGCGTCAGCGACAGGGCCAGCGCGTGGCATCTGGCCGACACGCTGGGTCTGCCGGTGCTGCTGGTGGCAGAGCCGAAAGGTCAGAGCCTGACGCTGGCCGCAGAGCTGAAGGGGCTCGTAAACTTCCGCACTCCCAGCCACATCGCAGGCATCCTGCTGAACAACTGCACGGCCCGGATGCACGCTCTGCTGGCCCCGATGCTGGAAGAAGAGACGGGCCTGCCGGTGCTGGGCTTTCTGCCGAAGCTCCCGGAGGCCGTCATCGGTTCCCGCCATCTGGGCCTCTACACGGCGGCGGAAGTGGAAAATTTACAGCAGAAGCTGGCCCTTCTGGCCGACGCGGCAGAGGAGCACATCGACTGGCCCCGCCTGCTGGCCCTCTGCGAAAAGGAGCCGCCCGCCCTGCCGGTGCAGCCGGAGATGCCTCCGGCCCGCGTCCGCATCGCCGTGGCGCAGGACGAGGCGTTCTGCTTTATCTACGCCGAGACGCTGGAGGCCTTCCGGGACGCCGGGGCAGAGGTGGTCTTTTTCAGTCCCCTCCGCGACACGGCCCTGCCGGAAAACATCGGCGGGCTGTATCTGCCCGGCGGCTACCCGGAACTTCACGCAAGAGAATTGAGTGAAAATACCTCGCTTCTGCGCGAGATAAAGCGAAAAATCGATTCCGGTCTGCCCACGGCGGCCGAGTGCGGAGGCTTCCTCTATCTGGGGCAGAGCCTCACGGACGCCGAGGGGCAGAGCTGGCCGATGGCGGGCGTTCTGCCGGGCGAAGCAAAAGATGCCGGACGTCTCGTCCGCTTCGGCTATGCCACGCTGAGCGCAGACTCGGACAGTATGCTCTTCCGGGCCGGGGAGAGCTTTCCCATCCACGAATTCCACCACTGGGATTCCACCGCCAACGGCACGGCCCTCGCGGCAAAAAAGCCGGTGGGCGGCGCAGAGTGGCGGTGCGGATTTGTAAACGAGCACTTCTATGCGGGCTTCCCGCATTTGTACTGGGCGGGTACGCCCCTGCCGCAGCGCTTTGCCGCCGCGGCTGAAAATTACAGGAGAGACCATGACTGAGACAGAACTCGCCGCCCTCTGTGCGGCCATCACGCCGCCGGACGAAGCCGCCCGGGCGGCGGCGCACGCCCACTGGGCCAGCCTTGCAAAGCCGCTGGGCGGGCTGGGCGGATTGGAAACGACCATCGAGGACGCCGCCGCCCTCACCGGCAGCGCAAAGCTGGATATTTCCCGCCGGGCGGTGCTGGTGCTCTGCGCCGATAACGGTGTGGTGGCCCAGGGCGTCAGCCAGACCGACAGCAGCGTGACCCGCGCCGTGGCTGAGAACCTCGCCGCCCGCCGCACCAGCGTCTGCCGGATGGCACAGACCGCCCGGTGCGAGGTGGTGCCGGTGGATATGGGCATCGCGGGCGACCCGGTCCCGGGCGTCCTCGACTGCCGCATCGCCCCCGGCACAGCGGATTTCACCCTTGGCCCGGCCATGAGCAGGGCTGAGGCTGTGGAGGCCATCGGCAGGGGCATCCGGCTGGTGCAGGAGCAGAAGAAAGCGGGCGTCGGCCTGCTGGCTACCGGTGAGATGGGCATCGGCAACACCACGACCTCCAGCGCCGTGGCCGCTGTGCTGCTGGGCCAGCCCGTCGAAGGGATGACGGGCCGGGGCGCGGGCCTTTCGGACGAGGGACTTGCCCGGAAGATCGACGCCATCCATCGCGGCATCGCAAAAAATCAGCCCGACTCTGCCGATGCACTGGACGTGCTGGCGAAGCTGGGCGGTTTCGATATTGCCGGGCTCTGCGGTATCTTCCTCGGCGGTGCGCTGGAAGGTGTGCCGGCGCTGGCCGACGGTTTCATCAGCTGTGTGGCGGCGCTCTGCGCTGTCCGGCTCTGCCCAGCAGCGGCCAAGGCTGTTTTTGCAAGCCACTGCTCCACCGAGCCGGCCGCAAAGCTGGTGCTGGACGCTCTGAACAAAAAAGCCCTCATCACGGCGGGCCTGCATCTGGGCGAAGGCACCGGCGCGGTGGCCGCCATCCCGCTGTGGGACATGGCGCTGGCCGTCTACGATGGCTGTTATTCCTTTGAAGAGGGCGGCATCGAAGCCTACACGCCGCAGGGGGGTGCGGGATGCTGACGCTGGTGCTCGGCGGTGCGGCCAGCGGCAAAAGCGCCTGCGCCGAGAGCCTTGTGCTTAAGACCGGCCTGCCCCGCTATTACCTCGCCACCATGCAGGTCTGGGATGCCGAGTGCGCCGCCCGGGTGGAAAAGCACCGGAAAATGCGGGCGCAAAAGCAGTTCGAAACGCTGGAATGCCCGCTCCACCTCGACCGTCTGGCTCTGCCCGGCCGGGGGACCGTCCTGCTGGAAGACCTCGGAAACCTCGTCGCCAACGAGCTTTACAGCCCCGGCGGGGCAGGAAAGCACACCGCCGAGGCCGTTTTGGCCGGGCTGGAACGCCTCGCCGCCGGGTGCGACGAGCTTATCGTCGTATCGAACGAGGTGTTCAGCGGCGGTGCCGACTACGCAGGCGACACCGACCAGTATCTGCTGGCGCTGGCGCAGGTGAACAACGCCTTCGCCGCCCGGGCGGACAACGTCTGCCGGGTGGTCTGCGGCCTGCCGGTGTACTACAAAGGGGGAGAAAAGCTGTGACTGTTTTGCAGACCATCGCGGTGGCCTTTGCGATGTTTTCGGCCCTGCCGGTGCCGCAGTTCGAGTGGAACGAAAAAAATATGCGGTACGCCATGTGCGCCTTCCCCCTCATTGGGCTGGTGTGCGGCGTGCTGTGGTGCCTCTGCGGCGTCCTGCCCCTGCCGGAGCTGGCCCGGGCGGCGGCGTTCTGCCTCGTGCCGGTGGCCGTCACCGGCGGCATCCATCTCGACGGCTACGCCGACACCTCGGACGCCCTCTCGAGCTACGGCGACCGGGAAAAAAAGCTTGAGATCCTGAAAGACTCCCACTGTGGGGCCTTCGCTGTCATCCGGCTGTGCTGCTACTTTGCGGCTTACTTCGGCCTCTGCGGCAGTGTGCGGTTCACGCCCCGGGCGGGCCTGTGCTGGACGCTGGCGCTGGTGCTGGAACGGGCGCTGTCGGGCTTTGCCGTGGCGGCGTTCCCGCTGGCGAAGGACACCGGCCTCGCCCACACCTTCGCCACAGCGGCCGACAAGCAGACCGTCCGCCGCTTCCTCTGCGGCCTGTCGGCTCTGCTTGTCCTGGCGCTGACGGCGCTGGGCGGCGGCGGGCTGGCGGCGGCGGCGCTTCTGGCGCTGTGGCGCTATGATTCCGTGGCAAAAAAGCAGTTTGGCGGCATCACCGGCGACCTGGCCGGGTGGTTTTTACAGCGGGCCGAGCTGTGGATGCTGGCGGCGCTGGCCGTCAGCCAGTGGGGAGGAGTGCTGTAAATGATGTTCATCACAGGGCCGCTCTACAGCGGCAAGCGCACCTTTGCGCGGAACTTCCGGGGCAGCATCATCGCCGATGTGCAGGACGCCGCCGCCGAGACTCAGACCCCGGAGCAGCTCGAAACGCTGGCCCGGGAGCTGGCGGAATATGATATTGTCATCGCCACCGAGGTCGGCGGCGGTGTTGTCCCGATGGATGCTGAGGAGCGCGCCGGGCGGGAGGCCGCCGGACGGCTGGCCTGCCTGCTGGCAGAGCGCGCCGACTGCGTGGTGCAGATGTTCTGCGGCATCCCGACGGTATTGAAAGGAGAATTACCCCAATGTTGATCTATCTGCTGCGTCACGGCCTGACCGAATACAACGCCCAGAAGCGCTATCAGGGCCAGCGCGACATCCCGCTCTCGGCGGAGGGCCTGAGCCAGCTGCGCCGGGCCGACATCGACCCGAAGGTGGTCTATATCACTCCGCTGCAGCGGACAGCCCAGACGGCCCGGGTGCTCTTCCCGGAGGCAAAGCTCGTGGTCGTGAAGGACCTGCAGGAGATGTGCTTCGGCAGCTTCGAGGGCAAAAACTACGTCGAGATGGAGCACGACGCCGATTATCAGGCGTGGGTGCAGGCCAACTGCGAGAGCAAATGCCCCGACGGTGAGCGGAAGGACGACTTCTCGAACCGCATCTGCAGCGCCTTCTCTGCTCTGGTGGACAAGGCGCTGGCCGACGGCGAAGAGCTGCTGGTCATCCTGGCTCACGGCGGCACCCAGATGGCGGCGATGGAGCGGTACGCCCTGCCCAGGCGCGATTATTATGCGTGGTGCGGCCCCAACGCGGGCGGCTATGTGCTGGACGCCGCCGACTGGGCCGAGAAGCGCCAGCTCCGCCTCGTAAAGACTGTGCAGTACACGAAAGATGCGGAGGCCGGCGTATGATGACCGCCTGGGCTGTGCTGGGAGGCTTCGTGCTGGATGCCATTTTCGGCGACCCGGCGTGGCTGCCCCACCCGGTGGTGTACATGGGCAAAGCCATCTCCCGGCTGGAAAAATTCCTCCGCGCCCGCCTGCCCAAAACGCCTCAGGGCGAGCTGCTGGGCGGTGCGGTGCTGGCGTTCTGCCTGCCGGTGGGGACGCTGCTGTTCACGGGCCTTGTCTGCTGGGGCGCGGCGATGTTTCACCCGCTGCTGGGGCTGGCCGTCCAGATGTTCTGGTGCGGGCAGGCGCTGGCCGCAAAGGGGCTGGCGCAGGAGAGCATGAATGTTTACCGGGAACTGGTAAAAGACGACCTGCCCGCCGCCCGGAAGGCTGTGAGCCGCATCGTGGGCCGCGACACGGAAGCCTTGACTGCCGAGGGCGTGACCAAAGCGGCGGTGGAGACGGTGGCCGAGAACGCCAGCGACGGCGTCATTGCGCCTTTGCTTTATATGCTGCTGGGCGGTGCGCCGCTGGCCCTGACCTACAAGGCCATCAACACCATGGACAGTATGCTGGGCTACAAAAACGAAAAATATCTCTACTTTGGCCGTGTCGCCGCAAAACTGGACGATGTGGCGAACTATATCCCGAGCCGTCTGGCCGGGCTGTTATGGGTGGCGGCTGCGGCTCTGACCGGGAACAGCGCCTCGGGCGCATGGCGCATCTGGCGGCGGGACCGCCGCAATCACGCCAGCCCCAACAGCGCTCAGACCGAGAGCGCCTGCGCCGGTGCGCTGGGCGTTCAGCTGGCCGGGCCGGCCTACTATTTCGGCGAGTATTACCCGAAGCCCACCATCGGCGACCCGCTGCGGCCCATCGAGCCGAAGGACATCCTGCGGGCCGATCGGATGATGTACGCCGAAAGCCTGCTGGCGCTTGCCGCCGGGCTGGCACTGCGAATTTTTGCTGCATAAAAGGGGGAGAAGAAAATGGAACTGGTCCACGGCGGTGACTGGATGGGCTACCGCGAACGCTTTGGCCGCGACGCGCTGGATTTTTCGGCGAACGTCAGCCCACTCGGTCTGCCCGAAGGGGTGGCGCAGGCCATCCGGGACGCTCTGCCTCTGGCCGACCGCTACCCCGACCCCCTCTGCCGTACCCTGCGGGCGGCGCTGAGCCGGGCCGAGGGTGTGCCGCAGGAGCATATCCTCTGTGGCAACGGCGCGGCAGACCTCATCTTCCGGCTGGTCTGGGCCGTAAAGCCCCATAAGGCGCTGGTGACTGCCCCGACTTTTGCCGAGTACGCCTCTGCATTGGATACGGTGGGGTGCGAAGTGAAACGCTTCTTCCTCGATAAAGCGAATGATTTCGCCCCGACGGACGCCCTCGTGGACGCCGTGGACGAGAGCATCGACATGGTGTTCCTCTGCCAGCCGAACAACCCGACGGGGCAGCTGGCCTCACCCGAACTGGTGAAAAAGCTGCTGCGCCGGTGCGAGGAGTGCCACACGATTTTTGCCGTAGATGAGTGCTTTCTGGACTTTCTGCCCGACGCCGACGGGTGGACCGCGAAGCCTCTGCTGGAAAGTGGGAACCTCGTCATCCTGAAAGCTTTCACCAAGCTCTACGGCATGGCCGGCGTCCGGCTGGGTTACTGCCTCTGCAGCGACGAAGCGCTTCTGGAAAAAATGCAGGCAGCGGGCCAGCCGTGGGCCGTGTCCAGTCTGGCGCAGGCGGCAGGCGTCGCGGCCCTGAAAGAAACCGCTTATGTGGACGAGGTGCGCGCCCTTATTGCCCGGCAGCGGCCCGTTCTGACGGCGGGCCTGCGGGCGCTGGGCCTGCGGGTCATCGATGGAAAGGCGAACTATCTGCTCTTCCGCGCGCCCGCCGACCTGAACGAGAGGCTTCGCCCGCTGGGAACACAGGTGCGCAGCTGCGCGAATTATCCGGGCCTCGGGCCGGAGTGGTACCGCACGGCGGTGCGCACGGCCCCCGAGAACGCCCGGCTGCTGGAACTTATGAAAGAGGTGCTGGGATGAGCAGGGCAAAATGCATCATGGTGCAGGGTACGATGAGCGGTGCAGGCAAAAGTCTGCTCTGCGCGGCGCTCTGCCGCATTTTTGCGCAGGACGGCCTGCGCGCCGTGCCGTTCAAGAGCCAGAACATGGCGCTGAACAGCTTCGTCACCAAAGACGGCCTCGAGATGGGCCGGGCGCAGGTGGTGCAGGCGCAGGCCGCCGGTGTCGAGCCGGACGTGCGGATGAACCCCATCCTCCTGAAGCCCAGCAGTGACGTGGGCAGTCAGGTCATCGTCAACGGCGAGGTGCGGGGCCAGATGAAAGCGTCGGAGTATTTCCGCACGAAACGGCAGCTGGTGCCGGACATCCTGAAGGCATATGACAGCCTCGCCGAGGAGGCTGACGTCATCGTCATCGAGGGCGCGGGCAGCCCGGCAGAGATCAACCTCAAGAGCGAGGACATCGTGAACATGGGCCTCGCCGAGATGGTGGACGCGCCGGTGCTTCTGGTGGGCGACATCGACCGGGGCGGCGTGTTCGCCCAGCTCTACGGCACGGTGGAGCTGCTGGAAGAAAAAGAACGCCGGCGCATCAAGGGGCTTGTCATCAATAAATTCCGTGGAGACGTAGAAATTCTGCGCCCCGGCCTTTCGATGCTGGAAGAAAAGACCCATCTGCCCGTGGTGGGCGTCGTACCGTACCTGAAGGTGGACATCGAGGACGAGGACTCCCTGAGCCAGCGCCTCGAGATGCGGGACGGCAAAAAGCCGCTGGATGCGGCGATCATCCGTCTGCCGCATCTGTCCAATTTTACGGACTTCATGCCGTTGGAACAGCACCCGCTGCTGGGCGTGCGGTATGTTTCGAACGCTCATGAGCTGGGCGCACCCGACCTCATCCTGCTGCCGGGGACGAAAAACACGGTGGACGACCTGCTCTGGCTGCGGCAGTGCGGGCTGGAAACGGCTCTGCTCAAGCTGGCCGCGAAAGGCACGCCGGTGCTGGGCGTCTGCGGCGGCTACCAGATGCTGGGCCAGACCCTCGACGACCCCACCGGCAGCGAGAGCGGCCGGCAGCAGACTCTGCGGGGGCTGGGTCTGCTGCCCACCCGGACCGTGTTCAGCGAGCAGAAGCGCCGCGCACAGGTCAAAGCGACCGTCGCCGCCGCCCCCTTTGCGGGTGCAGAGCTGGAAGGCTACGAGATACACACCGGCGTGACCGAGGCGGAGGGCGAACCCTTCGCCCACTACCCTGACGGGGGCCGGGAGGGCTGTGTGCAGGGCAATGTGTTCGGCACCTACCTCCACGGTCTGTTCGACACCGGCACGCTGACCGAGGCGCTGGCGGGCTGGCTCTGCCGCCGGAAGGGCATCGACCCCTCCGACGCGGCCCTCATCCCGATGGAAGAGTACCGCCGCCAGCAGTTCGACATCCTGGCCGACGGCGTGCGCGAGGCGCTGGATATGGACGCGGTGTATGCCGCAATGGGAATGGAGAGGCGCTGAATGGAACAGGGACTTTTGCATCTGTACTGGGGTGACGGAAAGGGGAAGACCACCGCCGCTATGGGTCTTGCGCTCCGTGCGCTGGGGTCCGGGAAGCGGGTGGTCATCCTCCAGTTTTTGAAGGGCGGGAACAGCGGCGAGATCCCGCTTCTGGCCCAGCTTGGCGCGGAGATCTACCGGGGCAAGGCCGGGCAGAAATTCGTCTTCCAGATGACGCCGGAGGAAAAGGCCGCGACCCGGGAACTGCAAAACCAGAACCTCGCCGCCGCCATAGCACAGCCTGCCGACCTGCTGATACTGGACGAAGCCGGGAGCGCAGAAGAGCTGGATATGGTGGACGTCGATCTATTAAAAAAGGCCGTTTTGGAGCGGCCTGCTGGGTGTGAGTGCGTCCTGACGGCCCACACGCCGCCCCAGTGGATGCTGGACGCCGCCGACTACTCCACCGAGATGAAATGCCACCGCCACCCCTACCAGAAGGGGATAAAAGCACGAAAGGGGATAGAATATTGACGCCGCAGCATCATTTACCTGCTGACATTGAGCGGACGAGCTTCCACATCATCACCGAAGAGCTGGAAATGATGGGCATGACCCCGCCGCCCGAGCACGAAGCCGTGGTCAAGCGGGTCATCCACACCACCGCCGACTTCGACTATGCGCGGAATCTCCACTTCACCCCCCGCGCGGTGGAGCAGGCCGTCAAGGCCCTCCACGCCGGGGCCGTCATCGTGACCGATACGAATATGGCGCTGGCCGGCATCACCAAGCCCGGTCTGGAGAAGCTGGGCGGCACGGCCTGCTGTTATATGGCTGACCCCGAGGTGGCCGCCGCCGCAAAAGAGGCAGGCACCACCCGGGCCGTCGCAGCGATGAAAAAGGCAGCGCAGGAGCATCCCGGGGCCATCCTCGCCGTCGGCAACGCGCCCACGGCTCTGCTGACGATTGCAGAACAAATCGAAAGCGGCCTGCGGCCCGCACTGGTCATCGGTGTACCGGTGGGCTTTGTGAACGTGGTGGAGAGCAAGGAGCGGCTCTTCGCCGTCTGCGAAAAGCATGATGTACCGGCCATCGTGGCGATGGGCCGCAAGGGCGGCAGCAACGTCGCTGCGGCCATCTGCAACGCCCTCATCTACTCTGCCGCCGAAATGCTCGACCCCTCGGCGCGGGGGTGGAAGTAAGAGTTATGACTGTAAAGGCTTCCCTTCGTGGGAGGCCTTTCTTTTACACCGTCGCCAGAACGGCGAGGATGCTCTGCCAGCGCTTGTTCTCGACGGCGGGCGCACGGCGGACGGGCCGGGACTGTACAGGCTGAGGCCGCGGGGCCGTCCGGGGCAGGGGAGCGAAAAGCGCAGACTGCCATGCGGCGGCAAGCTGCATGGCCTCCGGGCAGCTCTGCAGGGTGCGGCGCTCTGCCCCGGCGAGATAGTCGCCCAGCCAGCAGAGGATGGCCGCGATGTTCAGTTGTTCGGCGGCGCGGGTGCTCCAATAGCTCCAATGGGCGGGACGGCCCACGAACCGCTCTACCGTGATGAGCGCACCCTCCCGGGCAGCAGAAGGGGCGACGGCCCCACAACCACCGGCAGTATGGGTCAGAACGTCCAGAATGCGCGCCATCCGGCCGCTGTCGAGGGCGTCGTCCCGGATAAAGGCGGAGAAATCCGTCTGAGCCAGCAGACCGTCGGCGGTGGCGGGGAAGCGCCCCGTCAGCTCGCCCGAGGCGTTGTGGCAGCTCTGCCACCCTTTGCGGACGAGCTGGAAGTTCAGCTTCTGACGTCCCATCGTGGAATAGAACACCCGGGCCTTGCCGCTGACCGGCTCCTGCCGCAGCTCGAGATAAGCGTCTGCGCCTCCGAGGTCTTGGACCTTGACGCTGAGCACAAGGCGGTACTCAGGCTTCTGGCGGGACATGGCGAGATGCATCTCTTCAAAATAACGTGCGGCATCCATAGCGGTTCTCCTTCCTGTGGGCGCGGGGTGGTGTGTGGGTGTGCGGCCCTTCGTTGGTTGTAGTATATCATAAATTGCACCAGAATACAACTATAAGTTTGCAAATAAACCAAAAAACTTTTTGGTTCTTCTGCAATGCAAAACAGAATGGTTGTGAATGACAACAAAAATACGGGGCCGCTGGCAGCAGATACAACTGCACAGCGGCCCCGTACATTATTATGATTCAGTCGCCCAGCTCCCGTATCTCGTTCTGGATGAGTCGGCCTGCGGCCCGGGCCAGCTGGTCCATGCCCCGGATGCGGGCCATGTTCTTGCCGTAGATGCGGGAGGCGTCGGCGGCACTGGCGTCTTCGCCCATAAAGACGGCGGAGACCCGCAGACCCTTCCGCTGCAGCGCCCGCACCTCGGCGGCGGCGTCCTCCACGCCCGCGCTGCCGCCGTAGTCGCGGCCCAGCGGGTCATCGGGAGAGGGCGGGATGCGGCGGCTGTCGTTGGGGGAGGCGTCCGTCAGGAGGATGAGTAGATGCCGCGCGGCGGGGCCGGGGTCGAAGTTGATGAGGTCGCCTGCGGCCCGCAGAGCCAGACCGTCCCGGTTCCAGCCCGAGGCGAAATATTGGCAGATGCCCTGTAAGCTCTTCTCCTTGAAGCCCTTGAGCACCCGCAGGACGGTGTAGCCCCGCAGGCTGGAAAAGCAGCTCACCCGCACCGGGATGCCGCAGGCCGTGAGGCTCTGGGCGAGGATAGAACCCTGCGCCGCGATGACCTCCTGACAGTGGAGGCGGGAAGCCGAAGCGTCCAGCAGAAGGTCAACGGTGAAGGACGGGTGGTTTTCTTCCTCGGCACAGCGGAAGACCCGGTCGTCGTCCATGACGGTGCGCCAGACCCGCTCCGGGTCGAGATTGCCGCTGCGGGCGACCCGGGCGTTGGGCTGCTGGTGGACGAGGATGCAGTTCCGTATCTGTTCGGTCAGCCGCAGCACGACGCTGCGGTGAAGCTCGAGATTTTTCGAATCGTATGCCCGGTTCCGCTCAGCCTGAAGCTGGGCCTGTTCGGCCAGGTGCTTTGCCTCGGGGGTAGGGGCCTGCTCCGGGCTGGGGACGCCGGAGGCAAACCAGAGGTGACAGCCCAGATGCTCCCCGGTGCAAAGCTCCTGCTCAGCCTTCCGCAGCCGTTCGGGCGGGTAGAGCGACCGGCCAAAGCAGCTTTCGATGTAGGCGTGGTCTTCCTCGGCGCGCTGGCGCAGGGTGATGTGGGCCAGCCGCTTGTCGGCGTGGATGCCGCCGCCGGAGGCGTCCACCGAGCCGGAATGCTCCACCGTGACCCGGTCGGTCTTTATCATCTGGGTGGGCATGGTGCGGGTCATGAGGGACGCCAGCAGGCCGTCCAGATGGAGATGCAGCCCGGCCTTCTGATGCACCGTGCCGTTGAACAGCTCGAATTTGGCGTAGACGGCCAGCAGCGCGGCTTTCAGCTCGTCCGGCTTGGGGGGCGTCTCGGGACTGAGGGCAGCGTCGAGATCCTTTTCGTAGGGGGTCATGACCGGCGGCGTGCGCCCCTGCACAGCCCGCCAGCGCGCGGCCTGCATGGAGTAGACCAGCTGGTTCTTCGCCATCCACTCCTGCCGCGAGAGCTTGTACTGGATGCCGAAAAAGTAGTCCGCATGGGCGCGGCGAAGGGCCGAAAGCACCGGGCGGCGGGGCAGCTCCAGCGCGTAGACCGCGCTCTCGAGGTAGAGCCAGGTCAAATCGTCCAGCATGGCCTGCCGGATGTCGCCCTCCCATACGTCAAAGAGGCTGCGCACCAGCTCATCGCCGTAGTATTTGTGGACCAGCCCCACGACGCAGTTCATGTAAAAATCAATGGTGCCGTCGGTGTTCCGGGCGAGGAACAGCGGCTCGAAGCCGTAGGCTCCTGCCGCCGCCCACACCTGATTGGCGGCCCGCCGCTCTTCGGCGGTGTAGCTCTGCGCTTCCATAAAAACGCCCCTTTTAATCGAAGAGCTTTGCGGCGGTGAGCTGGGCCGGGATGCGGGCGGCAATGGCATCCCGGATGAGGCCCTGTTCGTAGGAGTCGAAGGCTTTGTTGGTGATGCCCATGTCCAGCGCAGCCCCGGCAGCGACGCCCCGGCGCATCAGGCGCAGGGCGTCCAGCATACCGCGCAGGTCGAGAGCTTTGGTGGAGATCTCTGCGCTGTCGCACTTTTTCTGCAAATCGAGGAAGAGCAGGGCGAACTGCCTGACGTACCTGCTGTTCAGATCGGGGAACTGGGTGCGCAGGAGCTTTTCGAGGTTCTCCTCGGTGATGGTGGGCATCTGGATGACTACGAAGCGGGAGGTGAGGGCCTCGTTCAGCTCACGGGTGCCGGCGTAGCCGTAGTTCATGGTGGCGATGAAGCGGGTCTCCTCGGCCAGCGGGATGCGCTCGTAGCCCGGCACATCGATGGCGCGGCGGAAGTCCAGAACCGCGTGCAGGACGGCCAGCGCCTCGTTTTTGGCCATGTTGATCTCGTCCAGAACGCCGAAGCCGCCGCTCTGGGCGCAGCGGTAGACCGGGCCGGGGCGGAACTTGACCTGTCCGCCCTCAAAGGTGTCCATGCCGATGAGGGACGCCGCGTCCATATTGACGTGGAACGAGATGTCCCACGCGGGGCGTCCGAAGGCGGCGGCGAGGTTTTCGGCCAGCACATTCTTGCCGGTGGCCTTGCCGCCCGCCAGCAGCAGGTTTTCGCCGCAGAGCAGGGCGGCCAGCGCCTGCTCCCACACCTCTCTGCCGTAGTAGACGAAGGCAGGGGAGGGGATGCGGGGGTGCAGGGCCTCCGCCAGCGGGTGGGCGGTACGGTATTCTTCCACAGCGCGCAGCAGGTCGGGGGAGACCCCTTCCTGCCGCAGCGTATCCATCAGAGCAGATGTTTCAGACATCCATGACATCTCCTTGCGGTTGGCAGTGCCAAACCGAAATTTCACCCTTATCATAGCACAACCCGCGCGGTTTGTGTAGGGCTTTGGCGGGCAAAAAAGCGGCAAAGAAACAGAGAAAACAAAGGGGAAGCTATTTTAACGCTTTCAGCCGGGACGTGCAGATTTCACGTTCAAAGTAAATTGACAGGCCGCTTAAAATACGATAAAATAATTTTCGTTGTGTCAAAGTGAAAAAGAAAGGCTTAAAAGTATGCTCGAAACCATCACAGCCGTCAATCAGGCGGTCAACAGCTTTATCTGGGGCATCCCGGCGATGGTCTGCATCATCGGCGTGGGCCTGCTGCTCAGTGTGCGGACAGGCTTTTTGCAGCTCCGGAAATTCCCCTATGCCGTCAAAACGACCATTGGCCGCATCTTCCGCAAAAAGGATGCCTCCGACGGCGCGATGACTCCGTTCCAGGCAGTGTGTACGGCGCTGGCCGCTACCGTCGGCACCGGCAACATCGCCGGCGTGGCGGGCGCGATCGCCATCGGCGGGCCGGGTGCGGTGTTCTGGATGTGGTGCTCGGCTCTGCTGGGCATGTGTACCAAATTCTCCGAAGTGACGCTGGCCGTGCATTTCCGCGAGCGGAACAAAAACGGCGAGCTTGTGGGCGGCCCCATGTACTATATTAAAAACGGCCTCGGCAGCCGGTGGCAGTTCCTCGCGGTGCTCTACTCGCTGTTCGGCGTGCTGACGGTCTTCGGCACCGGCAACGCCACCCAGGTCAACACCATCGTCACAGCCATCGACTCGGCCCTGATGGCCTACGGCAGCAGCCTGAACAGCATCCTGCCCACGGTCAACCTCGTCGTGGGCGTGGTGGTGGCTATGATGGTGGCCATGGTGCTGCTGGGCGGCGTCAAGCGCATCGGCAGTGTCACCGAAAAGCTGGTGCCGTTCATGGCGCTGTTCTATGTGGTGCTGGCGCTGGGTGTCGTGGTCATCAACTACCGGCGCTTCCCGGCGGTGCTGGCCTCCATCGTCGGCGGTGCATTTGACCCGCAGGCCTTCACCGGCGGTGCCATCGGCAGCATCTTCCTCAGTATGCAGAAGGGCGTCTCCCGCGGCATCTTCTCCAATGAGGCCGGCCTCGGCACCGGCTCCATCGCTCATGCCTGCGCCGACACCCGCAAGCCGGTCAAGCAGGGGATGTTCGGCATCTTCGAGGTCTTCGCCGATACCATCGTCATCTGCACCCTGACCGCCATGGTCATCCTGTGCAGCGGCGTGCCGGTGGGCTATGGCAGTGCGGCAGGCGCAGAGCTGACCATCTCCGGCTTCACGGCCACCTACGGCGGCTGGTCGTCCCTCTTTACGGCGGTGGCGCTCTGCAGCTTTGCATTCTCCACCATCATCGGCTGGGGCCTCTACGGCTCCCGGTGCATCGAGTTCCTGTTCCACACCGACAAGGTGGTCGGCCCCTTCCTCGTGGTCTACTCCTTCGTGTCCATTCTGGGCGCGACGGTCGATCTGGGCCTGCTGTGGAGCATCGCCGACACCTTCAACGGACTGATGAGCATCCCGAACCTCATGGCCCTGCTCCTGCTGTCCGGCACGGTGGCAAAGCTCACGAAGGAGTTCTTCGCGGGCGAGGGCGCAGGAAAGTAAAGAATGATCCAAAGCGCCCTTCGGCCCCCGCCGGAGGGCGCTTTGCTGTCAACAAACTTCTGATTTTGTCCGCTTTCTCTGCAAAAACTCAAAAAAGCATAAAAATTTAGTATAAATTTTATATCTGATTTTTGATTATCCGCATAAACACTATACTTTCAAACATTTTGAAGTATAGAAAACTATTCATTTTACCACGAATTTACCACGATTGAATGAGCCTTGATATGACACAAAAACAACATGGGAGATAGCACAAATATCTGTGTATCTCCCGTTTTTCATTCATGTAGTATGATTATTTTACTCTGATTTCAAATTTCAAGATTGCTTTCATCATTTCTGTATGGATTTGACCTTTTAATTCTTCATCAACCTGCATAATGATTTTACCACTTTCAGAGTGGTAAAACGGACGCAAGCATAATTTACATATATAAGCGTCATAAAACTTCAAAATCTCTCTTATGGCAGTTTCATTTCCAGCAGACGCTTGACATATTACTTTTAATGTAGGGTAGCCATATTCTTTTTTCATTGGTTCAATTCCTTTCTTTCAATACTGTTTTTAGTTTCTTCAATCCGTTACTTCTTCTGCGATAAATAGCAGAACGTGATACATGATATAATTCGGCTATTTCTTGGTCGCTCATACTTTGAAAATAGCGTAATAGAATTACATCACGCTCTTTATTCGATAACTTATATAAAGCAACAGCAAGTTTCTCATTTGATATTTGAATTGTAAAATTCAAGACTTCAAACGAAATGTAATCACAAGAATAGTTATCCTTAGTTACACATTCAACATTTTTCGTATCTGATAATTCACAGAATAAAACTTCACGCTTAGAACATCTTGCAAACTGTCTGTTTCTGTTTTTTACTGTGCATTTAATAACAGTCATCATCAAAGCATTAAACTGTATTCTAACGATATGCTCGAAAGAAGATGGGTTCATAATCTCACCTCCTTTCCGCATACGCTGAAATATATAAACGGAGATACCGTCTATATCTTTGGAAAATACAAAAAGAAGAACAAGAAAAAAGTCCGTACAAAATATACCGTCTGTACGAACTTTTAATATTGTAAAATATTTAGTTGTTGATAAAATGCTGTTAGGTAGTGCATAATCGTATAAGATTATTCCTAAAACTTTCCACAGCAGTTACTTTCAATGCTTTTATATCTTGCTTTTTTAGTCCTATCATAATAACCTTTCTTATCATAATTGCAAATTTATAAATTCATTAGTATTAAAACTGAAATTCAAATACATTACTAAAATCATTGTTCAAGACATAATAAACTTTATTTTTTTCTGTAGAATATACAAATGAAACCCTAGTTGCCCACAAGTCTTTTTGAGAAACAGATTTTAATACTTTAAATGCGTCATTTACTGAAAAATCTTTATCATATCCTGCCAATAACTCTTTAGCCACTTCGTATCTTGTATCCCCAGAAACAATGTACGGCTTTGTTATATCTGGTTTTAGAATAGAATAATTTGTAATAAGTGAAAAATTTTCTTGTTCATATCTATACCCAATTCCGGGTTCAATAATTAAAACTCGTCCTTTTTTATCAGAAAGCATAGCTTGCATAGTAGCATCTGGTGCATAAATAATTTTTTTCTTTTTAACAATGTCCAAGGCTTTATCAAAAGAAATCTCTGCCTTAATGAATTTTTCTGTTAATTCAGATATTGTAATACAATCCTCGCTTTCTATATACCTTGCATTTTCATTACCATGAACATAAAGAAGTGTTCCTACATTACCATTTTTATTTATCCCATGAAATGAATGATACATACCGTCAGGCATTTTAATACCAATATAAAATCTATTTTCTTCGGTAATTACAGTATGATCCCATACAGAAAGGTCAATATCAAAATTAAAACCAACAATTTTATCTATACCATTGTAAACAAATCTTGTACACATATAATCACTCCTCAAAATACTACTTCAAATAGTTATTTAACTAATTCAATTAGTATTTTAAAATGTTTTTGTAGGAAAGTCAATAAATAATCATAATTTTCTAATTGTGTTATTGACTACACTAATTCAATTAGCTAGAATTGTGTTTGTATGATATTTTGAATGAGGTGCATAACTATGAAAACCACTAAAGAAGCAGTAATAAAAGCAACATCAGACTTAGCAGATGAAAAAGGATTAAATAACGTTTCGTTAAAAGCTGTTGCTCAAAAATTAAACATTCGTACACCATCTTTATATAATCACATAGAAAGTTTAGATAAATCATAAGAAAGGGGTATTGAACGGATTTTAACAAAGTGGTAAAGTAAAAGCATAGAGAGTCGTACCCGCCGCCCGGCGGGGCGCAAAATCAGGAGGTTTTACCAATGGCTGATCGTATCGTTCTGAATACTATTTCTTATCATGGCCACGGCGCTATCGAGAACATCGTTCCCGAGCTGACCGCCCGCGGCTACAAGAAGGCTTTCGTCTGCTCTGACCCCGACCTTCTCAAGTTCGGCGTCACCAAGAAGGTCACCGACCTGCTGGACGCTGCAAACTTCGCCTACACCGTCTACAGTGAGATCAAGCCCAACCCCACCATCGCCAATGTGCAGGACGGCGTGGCCGCTTTCAAGGCCGCAGAGGCTGACTGCATCGTGACCATCGGCGGCGGCTCTTCCATGGACACCGCAAAGGCCATCGGCATCATCATCAACAACCCCGAGTTCGCCGATGTGCGCTCTCTGGAAGGCGTCGCTCCCACCAAGAAGCACGCCGTCTTTACCATCGCTGTCCCCACCACCGCCGGTACTGCCGCTGAAGTCACCATCAACTACGTCATCACCGATGTCGAGAAGAAGCGCAAGTTCGTCTGCGTCGATACCAACGACATCCCCGAGATCGCTGTGGTAGACCCCGATATGATGGCCTCCATGCCCAAGGGTCTGACTGCCGCCACCGGTATGGATGCTCTGACCCACGCCATCGAGGGCTACATCACCAAGGGCCACTGCACCATCTCCGATATGTTCCATCTGGAAGCCATCAAGCTCATCAGTGAGAACCTGCGCGGCGCTGTCCAGAACACTCCGGAAGGCCGCGAGGGCATGGCTCTGGGCCAGTACATCGCCGGCATGGGCTTCTCCAACGTGGGTCTGGGCATCGTCCACTCCATGGCACACGGCCTGTCCGCTCTGTATGACACTCCCCACGGCGTGGCCTGCGCTATCCTGCTGCCCGTCGGTCTGGAGTACAACAAGACCGTCGCCGGTGAGCGCTATCGTGCCGTCGGCAAGGCTATGGGCGTGAAGGGCATCGACGAGATGAACGACGCCGAGGCCGCAGATGCCACCATCGCCGCTGTCAAGCAGCTGAGCGCTGACGTGGGCATCCCCGCAAACCTGAGCGGCATCCTGAAGGAAGAGGACATCCGGTTCCTCGCCGAGTCCGCTTATGCGGACGCCTGCCGTCCCGGCAACCCCCGCGACACCAGCGTGGAGGAGATCGTGGAGCTGTACAAGAGCCAGCTGTGATCTGAGTCGGAGCGCTTTGCCCTTATAAAAATACAGGCTGCTGTAAGAAACCTCTCCGTCAGCGCTAACGCGCTGCCACCTCCCCTAGCGAGGGGAGGCTTTGGCATGACGGAAAGCCTCGCCTCTTCGCCAGAGACTCCCCTCGGTAGGGGAGCTGTCGAGCGAAAGCGAGACTGAGAGGTCGCACAGAGAAGAAGCCTTCCCGTCATACCGCCCGTCCACCCCTCATACACTGACGGACAAGGGGGTGTGCGGATGGAGCAGGGGATGGGGATGCTCTTTGCGCTGTTCGGCGGGCTGGCGATGTTCCTCTACGGGATGGACAGGATGAGCCGCGCCTTGCAGCGGGCGGCGGGCGACGCCATGAAGCGGCTGCTGGCCCGGCTGACGGCCACGCCGCTGCTGGGCGTCCTCACCGGGCTGGCCGTGACGGCGGTGCTCCAAAGCAGCTCGGCGGCGACGGTGATGGTCATCGGCTTCGTCAGCGCCGGGCTGCTGGAACTGCCCCGGGCGGTGGCCGTCATCTACGGCATCAACATCGGCACCACCATGACGGCCCAGCTCATCGCCTTCGATGTCCAGACGCTGGTATACCCGGTGCTGTTTCTGGGCTTCCTCCTCGACTTTGCGGCCCGCAGGCCCCGCTGGCAGGCCGTGGGCGAGGCGGTGTTCTCCTTCGGGCTGCTCTTCGAGGGCATCGACATTTTGGGCCGGGCTTTGCAGCCGCTGGCCGGGCAGGCGGTCTTTCTCGAGTGGATGACCCGGGTGAAGGAGTCGCCGCTTCTGGGCATCCTGCTGGGCCTCTCCATGACCATGGTGGTGCAGAGCAGCTCGGCCACCATCGCGCTGCTGCAGAACGTGGCCCGTCAGGCCGGGCCGGACGGCATCCACAGCGTGCTGGGCCTTGCCGGGGCGGTGCCGGTCCTTCTGGGCGACAACATCGGCACGACGGTCACGGCCCTGCTGGCCTGCATCGGGCAGGGGAAGGACGCCGCCCGCGCCGCGCTGGCCCACAGCTGCTTCAACCTCAGCGGGAGCCTGCTGGCGGCGGTGCTGCTGCCCTGGTTCGTCCGGCTGGTGGAGCTTATCTCCCCCAAAGGCCCGGAGCTGGAAGTCATTTCCCGGCAGATCGCTAACGCCCACACCGCCTTCAACGTCTGCTGCGCCCTGCTCTGGCTGCCTTTTTTGCCCTGGATGGTGCGGCTGGTGTGTGCGCTGGTGCCGGAAGACAGATAACAGAGAAAGCCCGATGCGATGCATCGGGCTTTCTCTTACTTCTTAATTACGCTCTTCCGATACACCGCAAAGGCGATGACAGCCGACAGCACTTCCGTGACCCAGAAGGCGTGCCAGACGCCGGTGGGGCCGAGCTGGCGGCAGAGCAGCCACGCCAGCGGCATGATGAAGATGACGTACCGGCAGAGGGAGATGACCAGCGAGGCCGCACCCTTGCCCAGACCTTCCAGCGCGCCGGAAGAGGTGGTGGACACCGCCGACACCACAAAGCCGAGGCAGATGATGCGCAGGGCGGTCTGGCCGATGGCGATGGTCTCGGGGTTGGAGGAGAACAGGCCGATGAGGGGCGCGGAAGCGGCCATACAGATGACGGTGCCTGCCGCCATGATGACGGCGCTCATGCCGAGGGTGAGCTGGTAGAGCTTCGCCACCCGGGCGTGCTCCTTTGCGCCGTAGTTGTAGCCGATGAGGGGGCGCATTCCCTGCACGATGCCGTTGGCGGGCAGATAGAGGAACGTCTGGAGCTTATAGTAGATGCCCAGCACCACCACATAGCTTTCGGAGAAGGCCGCCAGCAGGCCGTTGAGGAAGGTGACCAGCAGGGAGGGCAGGGCCAGATTCAGGATGGCAGGCACACCGATGGCGTAGAGACGGCCTTCGAGAGAGAGGTCAGGCCGCAGGGCCTCCCGGCGCAGATGGACGGGCGACTCGGTGGTGCTGTAGACCACGAGGTAGATGACGAGAGTGGCGGCCTGTCCGATGCCGGTAGCCAGCGCCGCGCCTGCAATGCCCATGGCAGGCACCGGGCCAAGGCCGAAGATGAGGACGGGGTCCAGCAGGATGTTGCAGACACAGCCCGAGATGAGGGCGATCATGGTGAGCTTCATCCGGCCCACGGCCTGAAAGATCTTCTCAAAGGCGAGGCCGGCCATGTTCACGGTAGCGAACAGGAAGACGATGGTGGAGTAGGTTACGCCCATGGAGACGATGGTGCCGTCGGTGGTGAACCGGGCCAGGAAGCCGGGCATGATGGCGGTAGCTGCCAGTGTGCAGAGGATGCCGTGGAGCACCGAGAGGGCCATGCCGTGGGTGGCGGCGGCGTCCGCCCTGTCGTGGTCGCCTGCGCCCCGGTAAAGGGCCACGAGGGCGTTGATGCCTATGCCGAAGCCGATGGCGACGGCGCTCACGAAGTTCTGGATGGGGAACACGAGGGAGAGGGCCGTCATGGCCTGCTCGTTGATCTGGGCCACAAAGAGGCTGTCCACGATGTTGTACAGCGAGTTCACCAGCATGGAGATGACGTTGGGCAGAGCCATCGACACCAGCAGCGGGAACACCGGCTTCGTCTTCATAAAAGTATCGTTCATGGGGGCAAAAGCTTCCTTTCCTGAAATTTCCGCACAAGAAAAGCCACACAACGGCGGCTTGGAGCGGGCCATTGTGTGGCGAAAAGTAGCAAACATCTATGCTGTAAAAATCCACACGGGTTTTATTGAAGTGCCGAGAAATACGGTGCATCGCAAAAGCGGCGTTACGGGACGCCGCCGGACGGCACCGGGATGCGGGCCGGAAAGGGCAGTACGGGAAGAGCCTTTCTGACCGGCCTGCGATAGGATACCACGAAACGGCTGGATTGTCAAGGGGAAAGTATGACTTTTCACAAAAGGCTTTTCAAGGAGAAAGATACCACACCCGTGTACTGTGAGGAACCGGTGCTTGCAATTACCATACCGGTGTGGTATGATGAAGACGGAAACAGAAAAACAGGGTCTTTTGTCTCGGGCGCTGAGGGGTGCGCGGGGCCGACGGCCTTTTGTTTCCCATAAAAAGTTAGAGAAAACTAACAAAATGACGAAAAATACACGGGCGGCTTGTGCAGTCTGCCCAGTAGATGACGATCCTTAGGAGGTACTGACCAATGGTTCAGACGACGCTGAAAGTAGACGGCATGATGTGCGGCATGTGCGAGAGCCACGTCAACGAGGTGGTGCGCAAGACTGTGCAGGTGGAGAAGGTGACTTCCTCCCACACGAAGGGAGAGACGGTCATCGTTTCGGCCCAGCCGCTGGACATCGAGGCCCTGAAGGCTGCCATCGCCGACACGGGCTATATCGTGACCGGCGCAGAGGAAAAGCCGTATGAAAAGAAGGGATTCTTCTCGTTTTTGAAGCACTGATGACTTCCGGCCCCGGAGAGGGGCCTATATAAGGAGGCAGGCAGAGATGAGGATACTGGTCTATGGTGCAGGCGTGCAGGGCTGTGAGCTGGCCCACCGTCTGCTGCAGAACAAAAAGAACGTCGTCACCATGCTGGCGCGGGGCGAGTGGAAGGAGAGGCTCGACCAAAGGGGCCTCGTCATCCGCCACTGGGCGCAGTGCCGCACCACGGTGGACCGGGTGGCCACCATCGACACGCTGGCCCCGGACGACTGCTACGACCTCGTTTTCGTGACGATGCAGGCCGGGCAGCTGCCCGACGTGCTGCCCATCCTCAAGCAGAACAGGAGCGAATACTTCGTCTTCGTGGGCAACGACCCCCACGCCGTGGAGGTCATGCAGGCCATGCAGCGCCCGGTGGATAAGATCGCCTTCGGCTTCCAGAGCAGCGGCGGCCACCGGGATGTGGATAAGGTCGTCAGCGCCCACGTCGGCGTGGGTATGACCATCGGCGGGGCTACCGCGCCCCTTTCGGGCGTCTTCCGCTACCGGGTCAAGACGGCTTTCGAGGGCGCAAAGTACAAGCTGACCTTCGTCAGCGACATGGACGGATGGCTCAAGTGCCACCTCGCCCTCATCCTGCCGGCCTGCTATCTCTGCTACGCCTGCGGCGGCGACCTCTCCAAGGCGACGAAGGAGCAGCGTGACCTGGTCCTCGACGCCGCGTGGGAGGCCTGCGAGATGCTGAAAGCCGCCCACATCCCCGTGGACGACAAGGAGAACACCGACTGCTACCGTGCCGGTACGCCCGGCCGCCGGAAGATGGACGCCATGGTCCTGGCGCTCTGTAAGACCCCGCTGGGCCGTCTCTGCGTCTCCGACCACGCGATGCATGCCGTGGCTGAGATGCAGTACCTCGATGAGGCTTTCGAAGGTCTGCGCACCCGGACGAGCGTCCGGATGACGGCGTGGGATACCCTGCGCAGCCAGATGCCCTCGTGGGACATCATGCGGAAAAAGACGGCGAAAGCAAAGCGATAAGTGCATGGAAAAAGAGGCAGATGCGAGTCTGCCTCTTTTTTTGTGTGGGAAAAACCTCTCAGTCTGCTTCGCAGACAAGGCCGGGTTGCGGCACCCAGCATCCGCTGCGCTTTGCTTGCGTCTTGCTGGCCGCTGCCCCAACAACGACTCCCTGTTTCCGTCACTGGCGGCGGTCGTCGTTGTTGCCCCTGCCGAGGGGAGCCCTTGGCAGGCCGGACAGCTCTGAGCTGGACGCTTGAGGCGCAATATGGCGCAAAAGGGCGGGCCTTGCTGCAGAGGGCAGCCGCTTCCGGACAATGCACTTTGTCAAGCTGCCGCTGGCCTGGACAGCAGGGCACTACAGTCCACGAAACAGATAAACTTTGCTCGTCCAGGGGAAACTTGACCGATATGCCAAGGGCTCTCCCTTTGGGAGAGCTGGCGCGGAGCGCCTGAGAGGGCAAGGATGCTGACGGAGAGGTTATTTTTCCCAAAATTCCGCTAATTTTTTCTTCAGCTCCTTCGTATCCCTCAGATACTCCAGATGCCTCCAATGCTTCGGGAAGAGCCGGGCGTACTCGCTCTGGGCAAAGCGGTCGTCGAGGAGCAGCACCACGCCCTTATCTTCCTGGGTCCGGATGACCCGCCCGGCGGCCTGCAGGACCTTGTTCATCCCGGGCCAGCGGTAGGCGTAGTCGAAGCCCGCCCCGTTCTGGGCGTCGTAGTAGCGGCGCAGCATCTCCTGACGGGGACTCACCTGCGGCAGGCCCACGCCCACGATGGCGCAGCCGATGAGCCGGTCGCCCGCCAGGTCCACGCCCTCGCCGAAGATGCCGCCCATGACCCCGAAGCCGAGAAGCGTCTTCTCCGGGCAGGGCGAAAACCGCCCGAGGAACGCCGCCCGCCCGGCATCGTCCAGACCGCTCTCCTGTACCAGTGTGCCGATGTCCGGGTAGCGGGCGGTGAAATCCTCCCACACCTGCCGCAGATAGGCATAGCTGGGGAAGAAGGCCAGATAGTTGCCCACCCGGCTGGACGCCAGCGCCGCGAGGGCGTCCGAGATGGGCCGGATGCTGGCCTCCCGCTGGCGGTAGCGGGTGGAGATGGAGGGCAGACAGTAGAGCCCGAGGTTTTCTGCCGGGAAGGGGCTTTCCAGCGCTACGGCCCGGGCCTCGGGACAGCCGAGGACGGTGCGGTAGTAGCCCGGCGGCGTCAGCGTCGCGCTGAACAGCGCCGCCGCCCGCCCTGCCGAAAGGCTTGCGTCCACGAAGGGGGACGGGTCGAGGCAGAGCAGCTGCAATTCAAGCTCACTGCCCCGGGCGGTGAGCTGGGCGGCAAAATGCTCGTCGTACCGCTCCGACGCCCGCAGGATGTCCTGCACCTCAAAGTAGAGATCCAGCAGGGCCGCGTGGGCTTCGGCGTCGGGATCCTCTTCCAGCCAGTCCTGCAAGGGAGCCGTCAGCGCCCGCAGCGGGGCCAGCAGGGCTGAGGGAAGCTCCTTGCAGAACACCGTGCCGTCCTGAGCGTAGTCGGCGGCGGGCAGCTCGATGGCGGGCGTCTCCGCAGATCCCGGCAGGGAGGTCTGGCCGCTGTCGTCCTCTTCGGCGGCAGTGCTGCCCCGGCGGGGCGCGAGGGTCGAGACCGCTTTCCGTCCCTCTAAAAAGGCTTTGTCGGCCTTGCTCAGAGCTGTCTTAAGGGTGCTTTTGCCCCGCCCGAGTGCGCGTTTTGCCTCGGTGAGGCTGCTCTTGCAGAAGCGTGCCGAGTACATGGCCCGCGCCCGCTCGGGCAGATTGTGGGCCTCATCCACGAGGAAGAGCCAGTCGCCCGCGCTGTCGAAGAACCGCCGCAGATGCACTACGGGGTCGAAGAGGTAGTTATAGTCGCCGATGATGACGTCGCACCACTCGCTCAGATCCAGCCCCAGCTCGAAGGGGCAGACCGTGAACTGCTTTGCGGCGTCGGCCAGCGCGGCCCGGTCGAAGCGGCCGGTGCCGTCGTCCAGAAGGGCTTTCAGGGCCGTGTTCACCCGGTCGTAGTAGCCGTTTGCGTAGGGGCAAAGCTCCGGCAGGCAGGCGGGATGGCCCTCGGCATCCGGGTGGAGGCAAACCTTCTCCTTGGCTGTCAGGGTCACGCTGCGCAGAGCCAGCCTGGAATCAGACGCCCGCAGCCGCGCAATGGCATCCTCGGCGGCGGACTGAGTCGTGTTGCGGGCCGTCAGGTAGAACAGCTTCTCGCCGCAGCCGGTGCCGATGGCCCGCAGAGCAGGGAAGAGGACGCTCATGGTCTTGCCGATGCCGGTGGGGGCCTGACAGAAGAGCCGGACGCCGCTTTTGGACGGCGCGGCAGTGCAGGCGCGGTAGACTTCGCCTGCCAGCGCCCTCTGCCCGGGCCGGTAGGCCGGAAAGGGGAAATCCAGCGCCGAAAGGCTCACGCCCCGCTGCTCCCTCCACGCCAGCTGACGCTGCGCCCAGGGGGCGTACTGCTCGAGCAGATCCTGCAAAAACGCTTCCAGCTCTTCAAGGGTGAAATGCCGCACGAAGCGGAGGATGTCGTCGGTGTCGATTTGGTAGTAGGTGAGCCGGACGTCCAGCTTTTCCAGCCCCTGCTGACGGCCATACAGCGCCCCGTAGACCATTCCCTGCGCCCAGTGGCAGGGGTTCATGTCCTCGGCGATGTCGTCGGCGGGGACGGCTGTGGTCTTTATCTCGTCGATGACCGTCACGCCCGCCTCGTCGGTGAAGATGCCGTCGGCCCGGCCCTCGATGGTGAAGGGGATGCCCGCCGCCTCCCGTTCGCCGGAGAGGAAGACTTCGGCGGCGTAGCCCTCGCCTGCGGCCTTTTGGAGCTTGCGGTGGATGCGTGCGCCCTCGTTGGCGCGGTCGAAGCCGGTAAAGCGGCTGTCGATGCTGCCGGTGCGGAGCAAAAATTCCACCAGCTGGCGGACAGGCAGGCGAAAAGCAGGCATAGCGGGTCACTTCCTTTTTTTTTTTTTGACTTTTTATATTTATAATTGGCAGGCCCGTCTTTGTACAACCTCTCAGTCTGCTTCGCAGCCAAGGCCGGGTTGCGGCACCCAGTATCCGCAGCGCTTCGCTTGCGCCTTACTGGCCGCTGCCCCAACAGCGACTCCCTGTTTCCGCCACTGGCGGCGGTCGTCGTTGTTGCCCCTAGTAGGGGAGCCTCTGGCGAAGAGATTAGGCTTTCCGCTATGCCAAAGCCTCCCCTCGGTAGGGGAGGTGGCACGAAGTGCCGGAGAGGTTGACTCTTACGCCAGCCCCAGCATCCCGGCGCACTGGGCGGCAGCTTCGTCCACCTTGCCGAAGTCCACAGCAGCGCGGTAGTAAGTCTCCAGCTCGTCGTGGCAGGCTTTGGCCTGTGCCATCAGGTCGGCGGCCTGTTCCAAAAGCTCTGCTGCCGCCCGCTCGTTGAAGCGGAGACGGGCGCGGTAGCCCGCCAGATTTTCCCGGTCCACGAAACGGGTACACCGGACGGCCTGCACGCCGGGCAGCTGCACCGGGTGCCACCGGTTGTCGGTGAGGAAAGCCAGCCGGAGGGCCGGGATGAAGAGATGGTCGATCTTGTCGTCGGGGTGCATGGCGCAGGGGCAGGTGATGATGTGGTAGCCCCGGGCCAGCGCCTCGGCCCGGATGAGCTCGAGAAGCAGGCGGGAGACGGCGCCGTAGTCGTCATGGAAGACCACATACCGGTCAGCCAGCGCCTGTACGGTGCCGCGGTAGAAGACTGGCCCTTTCGGCGTGATGGCCGACAGCAGCCGCAGCTCTTCGCTGGCCGAGGCCCCCTCGGGCAGGCGGGGGAGAGTCCGGGCGCAGAGCCGCTTGACGTAGCGGCGGACTTTCTCGAAGTTGGCACTGCACGCCTCAGCCCGGCGGCTGTCCAGCAGCAGGCTCCCGGCGGACGCGATATACCGCGCGGCCCGGCTACGCAGGGCAGTGTTCTGGGCGAAGAGCCGCTTCACCTCGTCGGCGTGGGCATGGAGGGCGTCGGCGTCCAGGGTGTGGTACAGGCTCACCACCTGCTCCTCTGCGCCCGGGGCGTCCGGCTCCATGACATGGGGTGCGGTGGCGTCCACGATGGCGGCGCGCTTGTCGAGAAAGATGACGCCGTCCAGACTGTCGGGGTCGCTGGCGCAGTGGATGCGCTGGATAGGCTCGCCCCTCTGCTCGGCCTTGATGGCCAGCCGCTTCATCAGCGTCGATTTGCCGCAGCCCGGCCCGCTTTTGATGAGATACATCTGCATCCCCGGTTCCCGCCGAAGCGGCTCAAAATAGCCCTTGAACCCGGCGGGGGTGGTGGTCCCCAGAAAGAAATCAACAGAATCGCTGCGTACAGCATTCATACTCAAACACCTCACTTTTGCTTTTAGGTTATGCAAAAGTGAAGGAAAAAGTGAGGGGTGTGATGGCAAAGGCTCCCCCTTTGGGGGAGCTGGCGCGAAGCGCCTGAGAGGGCAAGGATGCTGACAAAGAAGCATGTGCAGCGATAATATGGCTCTGACAAAGAAACTGCCTATCGCTGCGCAGAGGCCCTGTCTCGCCGGGCTTGCCCTCTCCGTCACCTTCGGTGACACCTCTCCCAAGGGGAGAGGCTTAGCCCCCATCAGTAGGTATGCTCGCACACCTCGTGTATTTTATCCCGCAGGGCCACAAAGTCGCCGAAAGCCTCCGGCTTGTTCTGGGGCTGACGGAGCAGGGCGGCGGGGTGGAACGTCCCCATGAAGAGGATGCCGTTCTTCTCAATAAAGGTGCCGTGCTCCTTTGTCACCGAAAAGTCGGCGCGTATCATCCGCTGGGCGGCGATGCGGCCCAGGCAGACGACGATCTTAGGCCGCAGCAGACGGAACTGCTCCCGCAGCCAGGGCATACAGGCTTCGCTCTCGGCGGGCAGGGGGTCGCGGTTCTGGGGCGGGCGGCACTTGACGATGTTGGCGATATAGCAGTTGGAGGCACGGTCGAGGTCGATGGCGAAGAGGTATTTGTCCAGCAGCTGGCCGCTGCGTCCCACGAAGGGCAGGCCCTGCTCGTCCTCGCTCTGGCCGGGGCCTTCGCCCACGAAGAGCACCTCGGCATTCTCCACGCCCTGCCCGAACACCACGTTGTGCCGGGTGGTATGCAGCGGACAGCGCTGACAGGCGAGACAGTCGTTTTTCAGTGTTTCCCAATCCATAAGCTCGGTATCCTCTCACAAACTAAATGACATTTTCTTAACAAATCATCGCACGATTTCTTCCTTAAAATATACCACAAAATTCAAGATTTGTCTTGAAGTTTTCTGACTCTGTGCTAGAATAAAAAAGAAGGGCATATCTGTGATGCCCGGGAATAATTGCAAAGTAATTTCGGAGGTAATCAACAATGGCTGATATGTTTGCACCCCTGGTAGCCCAGCTGAAGGCAAACCCCAAAACGATCGTTTTTACCGAGGGCAATGACCCCCGTATCCTGGAGGCCGCAAGCAAGCTGCTGGCAGAGGGTGTGTTGAAAGTCGTTATGGTCGGCAACGAGGCAGAGTGCAAGGCCGCTGCCGCTGCTGGCAATTTTGATATTTCCGCTGCTGAGATCATCGACCCTGAGAACTACGCCGGCTTCGATGAGATGGTCAACACCATGGTCGAGCTGCGCAAGGGCAAGCAGACCGCAGAGGAGTGCACTGCTCTGCTGAAGAAGTCCAACTACTTCGGCACCATGCTGGTCAAGATGGGCAAGGCTGACTGCCTGCTGGGCGGCGCTACCTACTCCACCGCCGACACCATCCGTCCCGCTCTGCAGCTGGTCAAGACCAAGAAGGGCGCTCATCTGGTGAGCTCCTGCTTCATTCTGGACCGTGACTGCGGCGAAGAGGGCCTGAAGCGCATCGCTATGGGCGACTGCGCCGTCAACATCGACTACACCGATACCGTCGATAAGGCTACCGGCGAGGTCAAGGTCGCTGCTTCTGCCAAGCTGGCTGAGGTGGCTGTCGAGACCGCTAAGACCGCTAAGCTGTTCGGCATCGACCCGAAGGTCGCTGTCCTGAGCTTCTCCACCAAGGGCTCCGGCAAGGGCGGCACCGTCGCTCTGAGCCACGACGCTGTCATCAAGGCTCAGGAGATGGCCCCCGAGCTGGCTATTGACGGCGAGCTGCAGTTCGACGCAGCCGTTGCTCCCGAGGTCGCACAGGTCAAGTGCAAGGGCAGCAAGGTCGCCGGTCAGGCCAACACCTTCATCTTCCCCTGCATCGAGGCCGGCAACATCGGCTATAAGATCGCACAGCGTCTGGGCGGCTACGCTGCCTACGGCCCCATCCTGCAGGGCCTGAACGCTCCCATCAACGACCTGTCCCGTGGCTGCAACGCCGACGAGGTCTACAAGATGAGCCTCATCACTGCCTGCCAGTCCTGAGCTGACACCCGGCTGAACTGAAAAGCTGAAAAGAGCCGCTGCCGCATTTTGCGGGCAGCGGCTCTTTTGGCTGTACATCGACTGCGGTTTATGGTATGATAAGCATAAGAAGCCCCGGCAGAGAAGGAGAACATTCGAACGTGAAAATAAAAGCTTTGGCCCTCGTCCTCACGGCGGTGCTGCTTTTGTGCGGCTGTGGGCAGAAGAGCGAAACGGCGGCTGCGGCCCCGGCTCAGGCGGTCACAGCGCCTGCTGCCCAGAGCGGTACGGCTCGTCCGGTGAGTACCGGCGTTATGCCGGAACAGTTCGGGGCGAAGGGCGACGGGATCGCGGACGACCTGCAGGCTCTGCAGGCCGCGATGCAGCAGGCCAGCGCGTCCGGTCGCCCTCTCGAGCTGACGGCGGGGGCGGTCTACCGCTTCTCCTCCTGCCTCGGGCTGCCCAGCGGGCTGACCATCCGGGGAAACGGCGCTGTCCTGCTCAGCGATATTCAGTACCATGAGCTGAAAGAGGACCGTGTGGCGGTGGAGCTTATGAAAGACTCTGATGATGACCGCGCCCACGACGTCCGGCTGGAAAATGTGACCTTCCGGGCAGCGGACAGCTGTCAGGCCAACTATATGCTCCGGGTGATGCTCGCCTGCAATGTGGAATTTGTGGGCTGCACCTTCGACTGTGAGCCCAACGAGTGGGGGCGCTGCGCTGCCGACCTGTATGGCGGCAACGAGAATATCCGTTTTGAGGGCTGTGTGTTCCGCCAGATGACCTCCGGCGCGTCCGGCGGCATCTGGGTGCGCAACTGGACGGACAGGGTGGAGAGCCGGAATATCCGCTTCCAGAACTGTGAATTTTACAAGTCCGGTGCCGACGAGCTGCTGGCGGTCTGGGGATGGGGCGGCGCGGTGCGGGATGTCGTCCTCTCGGGCTGCAGCTTCTATGAGACACAGACGCAGGAGGCGCTGGACGCCGGTCATCGCCCGGCGTGGTTCATCACGCTGGGGCAGAGCGGCACCACAGACGTCCGGATGGAGGATTGCACCGTCCGTGCGGAGTATTGCGAGACCATTTTCCGTATGGTAGGCGATAAGACCCGCGCCGTCGTGGACAACTGCGACATCACCATGAAACAGCCGGACAGCATGGCAGAGCACGATATGAAAAAGGGCACGAACCCCATGCTGGCCCGGGGCAATGACCGTGCCGACGGCAGCACGGTCATCCAGAACAGCCGCATCACCCTGAGCGGCGACAACGGGCGGCGCATCTGCTATCAGCTCAGCGCCTTGAAAGGGAATACGCTGGACGTCTCCCTCGGCTGCGGCATCGCCAGCACGAAGGAAGTCAGCGGCAACACCATCCGGGGCCGGATACGGCATAAAGTCTTTCAGGACTGCTCCGGCGTGGAGAATAACAATGTAGAAGTGCGGAGATTCTCGATTCTGGGATGAACCGCTCATAAAAAGGAGGTTTTATCATGCGAAGAAAATTTATTGCGGCGGTCACATCGGGGGTTCTGGCCCTGACGGTCATGGCAGCTCTGCCCACCCATGCGGAGGCGGTGAGCATCTGGCTTGACCTTACCCCGGGGACGGAAAGCGTCGAGACGGTTGTTTTGCTTTCCAAGGGAGAAATCGACTCGAAGAAAGTGCGGGTGGAGTTCTCACTGGAGGATATGGATATGTCCGGTTTCCAGAAGGGCGCGACTTATGAGCAGATCAAGGCGTATGTGCTGGAGCATTCTGGCTTGAAGGTATCTTCCCTGTACATCTCACAGATAAAACGCAAATGCGGGTTGGAGGTTGGGCAGAACTATAATTTGTCGAAAAAGGAAGATGCCAAAGTGCCGCAGTGTCCGCCAGAAAAAGAGAGCGCAATTAGGGAAGCACTGAAATTTTACAATCTTATATAGCATATAAATACAACAAAAAATCTAAACTTTTTAAAAGGCTGTACCACAGATTCTCGGCGGTACAGCTTTTTTATGGAGTTTATCCCTTTTCATTTTCGCTAACTCTCATACCGATGTATGGTCATTTTCTGAGATTTTTCCGATACTCTTTTGGCAATACGCCAAAATGACGCTTGAAGGTGTCTGAAAAACGGCTTTGACTATCGTACCCTACTTTTCTGGCAACATCTGCCACGCTCAAATCGGTGGACTGGAGAAGCTGCGCAGCGGCTTCCATACGGTGTTCACGAATATGTGCAGCAATCGATGTCCCATAGATTTCCTTAAACATATTTTTTAAGGTAGTTGGATTCATCAGATACTGTTTTGACAGGGATTCGATGGAGCACCGCTGTTCAAGATTTTCAATCAGCTGGTCATGTACCTGACGGATGATCTCCACCTGCTCTGAACGGTACTCTGTCAGGTGTTTTTCACGGCTGACTTCCATGCCGCTTAATACGAGCAGAAGCTCCAGAACTTTAACTTTTTGCCATGCTGTCCGCGTTTCTTCCGGCGATTGATAAAGTGCCTGAAAGATTTGCTGGACAATTTCGTTTCCTGCCAGCACCGTACATGTTCCGCCTTTACAATATTTTTCGAGCAACAGTTCCCCTGTGACAGAAGAACCTGCTAAAGGCATTGGCGGCGCATCAGTCAGCTGTTCCAGATCAATGCAAATCACGATACCTTCATAGGAACCGTTTGGAAGAGTGACAATGGAATTAACGCACGTATCCATTGTATTCAGCGAAAAATCACCTGACCCAAGATAAATCTGGTTCCCACCATACATATTCCATCCGATCTTACCTGATATACAATAGTTGATCTCCATCACATGAGCCAATGGCTCATGGCAGAATCGAAAACTGTCTTGACCGGATACGGAAAAAAATGTGATCCCAATACCGGGATATAGCTCTGTCATTTCCCCATGTGGCTCCCCTGTTTCACGATGGACAGCCTTCAAAATTTCTTTTTGCTTCTGTTTCACCTCAGTTTCCCCCTTTATTCCGGACAGGCAATCGCCATGACCTGTTCGATAGTTTTATGCAGCAGCCGGGCCTGACTATTGTCTGCGGCCTTATAATAGACTTCCTTGCCCTCTCTGCGGCTCACGATCAGATCACAGCTTCGGAGCGCACGCAAATGGTGGGAGACGGCAGGACTGGACATATCCAGCAGGGCAGAAATGTTAATAACACATTGCTCTGTGTGGCACAAAAGCCAGAAAATGCGTATCCGTGTGGTATCGCTAAGTTGCTTGAAAATATCTGCTACGGTTTCAAACCGGCTTACCTGAAACAGTGCTGTCTCTAAATTCGCAAGATCATGTGAAGCATCATGTTCATGGGGTAATATCTTATTTTTCACGCTCATTTCTCCTTTTTCGCTCATTTGGTAATTTCTTTCGCCTGTTTGGCAGTGGCTACACTGGATATATTGACTTTGGTGTCTGCGTGAATTATACTACAGTCATGACGATTAAACAACCACTTAATTGTTAAAAATCATTTTCAAAAGGAGATTTTTCTTATGAAGAAGACTTACAAAATTGAAGTTGACTGCGCAAACTGCGCAAATCTGATGGAAGATGCTGCCCGCAAGACTGCTGGTGTGGCCGCCGCTACCGTGAATTTTATGACGCAGAAGATGATCGTGGAATTTGACGAGGGGCAGGAACCCGGCGCAGTTATGCAGAATGTGCTGAAGGCCTGCAAGAAGGTAGAACCCGACTGCGAGATTGCCCTCTGATCATCGGATACCGCGAAAAAAGCGCCTGGACTGTACGCGGGTTTTCAGGCGCTTTTTTCACCAGAAACAAATAAACATTTGAGCAATTATTGAAAGGAGTGCTATCATGCAGGAAATGATCGAAAGCGGCCTTCTGGTCGTTGTAACGATTTTATCTATCATCCTTCTGTGCATCGGACAGGGAAAAAATAGCGGCATGACCAAAAAGCAAAAGGTCATGCTGTGGCGCATCTTGATTGCAACCGTGCTTCTGCTGGGCTTACAGCTTTTGGGCGCAGAGGCATTTGACCAACTGGGCGCAGCTGGGCGCTGGGTTCGTTTGGCGCTTCATCTGGTCGACTACCTGATTATCGGTTACGATATTCTGAAAAAAGCCTTCAAAGGCATCCTGAACCGTCAGGTGTTTGATGAAAACTTCCTGATGGCTGTCGCTACCCTGGGCGCGCTTGCACTGGCAATCTATGAAAATGGTGAGTATCTGGAAGTGATCGCCGTCATGCTGTTCTACCAGGTCGGTGAGTGGTTCCAGAGTTACGCCGTGGGGCGCAGCCGACGAAACATCAGCGACCTGATGGACATCCGCCCCGACTATGCGAACATCGAACGTGATGGAAAATTGGAGAAGGTCGATCCCGATGAAGTGGAGATTGGCAGCATTATCGTTGTGCAGCCGGGTGAGAAAGTGCCCATCGATGGCGTCATTGTTGAGGGAACTTCTACGCTGAACACGGCTGCGCTGACTGGTGAGTCAATGCCCCGTGATGCCAAGACCGGCGATGAGGTCATCAGCGGCTGCATCAACATGACGGGTGTGCTGAAAATCAAGACCAGCAAAGAATTCGGCGAATCCACCGTTTCCAAAATTCTTGATCTGGTTGAGAATGCTTCCTCCCGCAAGTCCAAATCCGAGGACTTTATCTCCCGTTTTGCCCGCATCTATACCCCGGCAGTCTGCTATGCGGCCCTGGCCCTGGCAATTCTTCCGCCGCTGGTTCAGATGCTCGGTATGGGACTGGCTCCTGCATGGGAGACATGGATTTACCGTGCCTTGACCTTCCTGGTTGCCAGCTGTCCCTGTGCGCTGGTTATCAGTATCCCTCTGAGTTTCTTTGCCGGTATTGGCGGCGCTAGCCGGGCCGGCGTTCTGGTGAAAGGTTCCAACTATTTGGAAACGCTGTCGCAGGTCAAAACGGTTGTCTTTGATAAGACAGGCACACTGACTCAAGGAGTATTTGAAGTAAACGGCATCCATCACAACGAGATAGAGGATGCCAAACTGGTGGAGTATGCCGCCCTGGCAGAGTCCGCTTCCAGCCATCCCATCAGCAAGAGCCTTCAGCGTGCATACGGCAAGGAGATTGACCGCTCCCGTGTCAGCGACATTCAGGAGATCAGCGGCAACGGTGTCATTGCGAAAGTAGACGGCGTTGAAGTAGCGGCAGGCAACGATAAACTGATGCATCGTCTCGGAATCGAACCAATTCCCTGTCACAGTGTCGGCACCATTATCCATATGGCGCTTAACGGGGAGTATGCCGGGCATATCGTCATTGCTGACATTGAGAAACCGCACAGTAAAGAAGCTCTCCGGGCGCTGAAGGCCGCTGGAGTCCGCAAGACAGTCATGCTGACCGGCGACGCTAAAAAGGTAGCTGATAAGGTGGCCTCAGATTTGGGGATTGACCAGGTGTACAGTGAGCTGCTGCCTGCTGACAAAGTTTCCAAGGTAGAGGAACTGCTGGAGCATAAGTCCTCTGACAAAGACAAAGTCGCCTTTGTCGGTGATGGCATCAACGATGCTCCTGTGCTGCGCCGTGCGGATATTGGTATTGCTATGGGCGCAATGGGTTCCGATGCTGCCATTGAGGCTGCCGATGTAGTCCTGATGGACGATGATCCGCTGCAGATCCCGAAGGCAGTCAAAATTTCCCGCAAGTGTCTGCGCATCGTTTATCAGAACATAGTGCTTTCCATCGTTATTAAACTTGCCTGCCTGATTTTGGTTGCCATTGGCATTGCCAATATGTGGCTTGCAGTTTTCGCAGACGTTGGTGTTATGGTTCTTGCTGTTCTGAATGCAATCCGTGCGCTGCGTGTGCAGAATCTATAAATGAACCCGTAAACAAAGCCAAGGGCGCAGGATGAAACAAGCCTGCGCCCATTTTAACAGGTGATTGAATATGGCTACTTTTGCGAATGAAACAACCCTACGGCAAACAGCCGACTTTTTCAAGATATTAGGCGATCCTACCAGAGTCAAACTTCTCCTTCTGCTATCCCAAAATGAGTATTGTGTCAGTGAATTAGCCGAGCAGACCGGCATGACCAATTCTGCCGTATCACATCAAATCAGTTTGCTGAGAGCAAAACGACTGCTGCGCAGGCACAAGTCCGGCAAGCAGGTATATTACTCTACTACTAAACCCAAAATTGACAAACTTATTGGACTGGTGCAGAACTACCTAAATTAAAATGGTGGTAAAAATTGAATCAGTTTAAGACACTTTCACTTCCTTTAGTGAAAATAAAATCCTATGAAATTTGTGCAGTAAGGAGCCGTGAAAAAGGTCGCATAGCTTGACCTGTGAAACCGAAAGGCATCATGACATTTGGAAGCCCTGTTGGCAAGGAGATTCCAAAGGGGAACAGCGTTCTCCTTTGTCTGGGGTGTTCAGAGGGGATAGCGTTCCCCTTTGACCGGAAGAATCCAAAGAAACCGGCGGTTTCGTGGCACACGATTTTCCGTAGGAAAGTCTAGTGTGTTATACCTTTGTGGAGCAGATGGCAGCCGGAAATGTAGCACACCCCGGAAAGTGTGGCTACAGTTGCGGCGTTCTGGCGGGAAAGGTTGCCCCTTGCGGGGCAGCATAAGCGACAGAAAAAGGCTGGCAGGCGGTGCGGATATGCACTGTCTGTCAGCCGTGTCATCTGCGAAACAAAGGTATATCAAAGCCCCGTCAGCCGCTGCTTACCATCATATCAGAACCACCACGGCAGCTTTTCGCGCAGGCTGTCCATCGCCTTGCCCTCCACCTTCTTTGTCCGGCTCTCGCTCAGATGGAAATGGAGCGCCGCACCGATCAGCGGGTGCTCGATTCCATCGGTAAACCCATAGCGGTACAGCAAATAGGTCTGCTCTCTGGCAGTCAGCTTGTCCAGCGCCGCATACAATTCTGTTAGCTGTTCTTTTTGAATGTAGATCTGTTCCGGGGTTTTGGTGTGAGGGTCGGCTATAGCTTCGATTCGCAGCATCCGTTCATCATCTGAGAGAACGTCATCCAGATATACCCTCTGGAAACCGGGGCCGTCTCTCTTATCCACCATCCGTTGTTCAAATTGAGCGAGGGCGGCGCGGATGCAGTCTGTCATGGCGTTGCGGATTGCCGGTGCTGCATAGGTTAGAAATTTCATGCCACGTTCCGCATCAAACAAAGGGATCGCGTTCAGCAGGCTGATACTTCCCTCCTGCACCAAATCATCTAAATCAATTCCAATATCATTTTCATCCAGCCCCATGCTTCGGTATTGCTCCAACGCGATTTTTCGGATGAATCCCAGATTACTTTCCAGCAGAATGTCACGGGCAGCCGTATCCCCTGCTTGCGCCAGCCTGCACAGCTGCTCATTGCTCCGGGTCGGCATTTTGCTTCTCCTGCGCGTGGTCTAAGGTGGATTGGAGAAAATCCGTCAGCGCCTGACCAAACTTGTCCAACGCTTCCTTTTGCACGCCGTCCATTCCTGCCGCGCTCTGGGTGACGGCGGCGGAAATCATTTCCGGCGTGATGGTCGGTGCCTGGACATCCTGGCCTTTTGTCAACTCGGAGAACATCTGCTGGGTGATGCCCTTGGTCAAAGACTGCGCCACTGTGAAATCGTTGCCGATCTCTTTCTTCACTTCCCGCAGCGCCGCCATAAATGTGTTCTGTATCATCGTCAGGTCGGCCTGATATACAGGGACTTTCTGTCTGTTGACAGCTCTGGCCGCCTGCACAGCGGCATCCGTTTTCACATTCCGGCGCAGCATGGCGCTGAGGGTGGCAAGCATCTGATTCTGTCCGGCAAAACCGGCGGCCAGCGTATCGTCAAAATATTGCTCGATCATGTAGGTGACTTCTGCAAAGCGAGGGCTTTCCAGCAGACGGTTGACGATCTCCGCATTGGCTTTTCCTGTGTACAAATTCCGCGCTGCCTGTACCGACAGGCCCAGTTCTTCAATATCGAAGTTTGTCCGGTCAGGCGTGTTGACTTCCCCCAGCAGGAAATCTGTGGAGACTTCAAACACTTTCGCAATGCGGAGCAAATGTTCTGTGCTGATCTTATCGGTCTTGCCGCTGACAAACCGGCTGATGGCGCTCTCGGTGCTGCCGATGCGGGTCGCCAGCTGTGCCTGAGTAATTTTATGTTCCTTCATAAGCTCCTGCATCCGCTGCCGGATATTTCCGGGCAGATAGGCTCCCTCCATGTGACGCACCTCTTTTCTGAAAACTTTCTTTATCCATTATACCTTATAAAACCAGCGCGGGCAAATGCTTTCCGCTGGCTTCGCCGCTCAGAGGTCTTGCATTTTTGCAAGATTTCAGAGCGGCATTTTTTCGTTTCTTGCACTTTTAGCGGATTTTTCGGTCTATAGGCTTTTTCCCCGTATATTCAGGCAGACGGGCAGATACCGTCAATAAATTATGGAGGGCAAAGCCTATGAATATGTTTGAAACTGTAAAATCCGCTGTCACTATGAAACAGGCCGCCGAGCACTACGGCTGCAAGGTCAACCGGGGCGATATGATCTGCTGTCCCTTCCACGACGACCGGCATCCCAGCATGAAGCTGAACAGGGATTATTTCTATTGCTTTGGCTGCGGGGCCACCGGGGACGTGATCGACTTTGTGGCACGACTATTCGGTCTGAGCAGCTACGAGGCCGCAAAGAAGCTGGCCTATGACTTCGGCATCGACCCGGACAAGCCCCCGGCAGCGATGGCCTTGAAAAAGCCCTATCCATTGGCGCGGGCCTTCCGCAACAATGAGATGCACTGTCAGCGGGTGCTGTGCGACTACCTGCACCTGTTGGAACGCTGGAAGGTCGAGTACGCCCCACAGTTGCCGGAGGACAATCCAGATGACCGTTTTGTGGAGGCGTGCCATATGATTGAGTATGTAGATCATTTGCTGGACGTTCTCATGTTTGCGGAACTGGAGCAACGAGTGAAGGTGGTGGATATGTTGCTGAAGGACGGCACCATCGCCGCGCTGGAGCAGAGGCTCAAACGTCTGGAAAAGGAGGTGCGGCACCGTGGCGAAGAACGAGCAATCGCGTGAGGTCAACCAGCCAATCTGGTTTGACGGCAAGAGTATCAATGAAGCCCTGTTTTGTGATGATTTTCTGAGCAGACACAAAATCATCTACACAAACGAGGCTTTTTTCACGCCCGATGGCCGTGTGACCAATGATCTGCCCCTACGCAGCGAAATTTTTGACGAGCTACGCTGCTGTGCGGTGAGCAACATCCCCCGCAAAATCAGCAATATTGTAGAACTGATAAAACTGGCGGCGCTGGTGGAGGACTTCCCACCGCAGGCTGACCGTATCCATCTGGCAAACGGCACGTTGTTTCTGAATGGCACCTTTACAGAGGGGAAACCGGAGATCGTGCGCTGTCGTTTGCCGGTGGCCTACAATCCCAACGCCCCCACACCGGCCAGCTGGCTGGCTTTTCTGGATGGGCTGCTTTACCCGGAGGACATTCCCACCTTGCAGGAGTTCGTCGGGTATTGTCTGATCCCCAGCAACAAAGGCCAGCGGATGATGGTCATTAAGGGGAATGGCGGCGAGGGCAAGAGCCAGATCGGTGCGGTGCTGTCCGCCCTGTTCGGCAGCAATATGAAGGACGGCAGCATCGGTAAAATCTCCGAGAACCGTTTTGCCCGCGCTGATCTGGAACACATTCTTCTTTGTGTGGATGACGATATGCGGATGGAAGCGTTGCGTCAGACCAACTACGTCAAATCTATTGTTACTGCACAGGGCAAGATGGATTTGGAGCGCAAAGGCAAGCAGAGCTATCAGGGCTGGATGTGCGCCAGGCTTCTGGCGTTCAGCAACGGTGACTTGCAGGCCCTCTTTGACCGCAGCGACGGCTTTTACCGGCGGCAGCTGGTATTGACCACCAAAAAGAAGCCTGTTGACCGTGTGGATGATCCCGATCTGGCCGAGAAGATGAAAGCGGAGATCGAGGGCATCTTCCTATGGGCTTTTGTAGGATTGCAGCGGCTGGTCGCCAATAACTTCAAGTTCACCGAGAGCCAGCGCACCAGAGAGAACCGGGAGGCCGTCAAGCGTGACAACAACAATGTGTTCGATTTTCTGGAATCCGAAGGTTATATCCGGCTGAAAGCCGATGCGTCCATCAGTTCAAAGGATTGCTACGACATTTACCGGATGTGGTGCGAGGAAAACAGTCTGACTGCACTCAAACGCCGCAGTTTCAGCGATGCGCTGGTGGCAGCCTGCGGCAAGTACAATCTGGAACACTGCAACACGATCACTAATTCGGCAGGACGCCGGGTGTGGGGATTTATGGGCATCGAGGCAGTGGCAAGGCCGCATATAAACGAGTTTACGGACGCTTCACAGTGTACGTACGTACCGGAAGACTGGCGGGATTGATTTCCGCTCTGGTCGCCGGTACGTATGTACGCAGCGATTAACCCTGTTACCTCATATATTGCAGGAATATTTCATGCGATTAAAGTGGTGGACATTGTGTCCACCACCTGAACCGTGAAATTATTCGTGCTTTTGTGATGTGAAGTAGTCGTGGTCATTTTGAACCCGACTACTTTAGCGAGATGAAGTGGGTGTGGTCATTTTGACTACGGCTAAAGCGGTCAGCAAAAGAGGTGATTTTGCAGGCGTATTTTAGAGTAATCTCAAAACGGCGAAATGTTTCTCGATTATCCGCATACAGTTCACAGAATAACGGCTCGCGGAACAGTGTACACGTTGCGCCATCTCGTACAGATACAGTCCGAACGATGAAAAGCCCCACATTTCCGTGAAGTCGAATATTCTGCCGTTGACCAATGATACGCGGGGAAGCATTTCTATCGCAAAACAGCAACTATAATAATTTTATCATCCCAAGAAGCCGGTACGCTATCCAGCGCATCCGGTTCTTTTTATGGGCAAGAAAATTTGGAGGATTACCATGAAATCAAATATCCGAAACGAAATCAAGGCGCAGATCATCCGCGCCGGGTACACCATGCAGGAAGTCGTTGATCTTCTGCATGACGAATATGGCTGGAGCGACAGCGTATCCAATCTTTCCGGGAAATTGCAGCGGGAGTCGCTGCGGTATCGGGAGGCTGTGGAGCTGGCCGATGTGCTGGGCTATGAACTGGTCTGGCAGAAACGGAGGGATTGAGCATGGAAAAAGCACAGTACGCGATTATGCGATTTGCAAAGTACAAGGGGCCAGAAATAGGAAATATCGAGGCCCACAATGAGCGCACAAAGGAGAACTACGCCAGCAATCCCGATGTGGATAGCAGCCGAAGCAAGTACAACTTCCATCTAGTCAAACCGCCCGGTAAGTACCGGGCGGAATCAGAGCGGCAAATTGCCGCTGCCGGATGTCGTACCCGGAAAGACAGTATCCGTATGATCGAGACGTTGTTCACTGCCAGCCCGGAGTTCTTCAAGGGGAAGAAACGGGCGGAGATTCGGGTGTTTTTCGAGGAAGCCCTGCACTTTCTGGAACAGCATCAATCCAAAGAGACAATTATATCCGCTGTGGTGCATATGGACGAGAAAACGCCTCATATGCACCTTTGTTTTGTCCCTCTGACGGAAGATGGCAGGCTCAGCGCCAAAGAAATTATGGGCAACAAAAAGAAGCTGACCTGGTGGCAGGATGAGTTTTGGAAACACATGGTCAAGAAGTTCCCAGATTTGGAGCGCGGCGAAAGCGCCAGTCTGACCGGACGCGACCACATCCCGCCCCGTGTGTTCAAGGAGATGACCAGACTGACCAAACAGAAGGACAAACTGGGGCAGCTGCTCACTGGCATTACTCCATTTAATGCAAAAAGCCGGGTGGAGGAAATCTGCAAAATTTTGGATACCTATATTCCCAGCGTGGAGAAGATGGACACGCTGCTGCGGAAATATGGCGTGGCTTTTACCAAAACAGCATCCGAAAACAAAAAGCTGAAAAGGAAAAATTCTGAATTAGAAGAATCCCTTGCATCGGCGCAAAAAGTCAGCACCTTAAAGCAGATCGAAGACCTCAAGCTGCGGCGCGACTATGACAGTGCTGTGGCAATTTTGGAACAGATACCAGCAGAAGTTTTGAACATCTATGCGCAGAGCAGCCATAGAGGAAAGGAGCGGCCTATTGAGCAAAGTTTATGATGATCCGAAATATAATGCGGCATTTGACCGCTGTGTTGATGTGATGGCGCGGCTGTTGCAGAAGTACGGGCCGCAGCTGTTGGGGCAGATGCAGGAGACTGCGAAGGATGGCTGCACACGGTCTGCGGTATCAGGAAAGCAACCCGTTCCTGTGTATCAGGAATTTGACAAAGCCGCTTGATATAAATTGAATTTACACGTTGCGTATTTGCTTGGCGTATGCTATAATAAATACGCAACGTGTATTTTTGCTTTATGGGGTAAAGGAAATGGACTGCAAAACCAAAATAAAAGAACTGCGGGAAAGCACCGGCATGAACCGCAAGGAATTTTGTAAATATTTTCAGATTCCCTATCGGACTGTGACAGAGTGGGAACTGGATAACCGTCATGCGCCGGAATATGTGCTCCGTTTGTTGGAGTACTACATTCAGAATGAAGGTCTGGCGCAGCAGAAAGTAACGGATGAATGTTCAGAGATGGAAGAAAGGAGCGGCCTGCATGAAGAAAACTAAAACAAAATGCTATCTCTACACACGGGTATCTACTTCCATGCAGGTGGACGGATACAGTCTGGATGCTCAGCGCGACAAGCTGCGGAAATACGCTGAATACGAAGATATGGTAGTGGCTGGCGAGTATTCTGACGAAGGCTTTTCCGGCAAGAATATTCAGGGCAGACATGAATTTCAGCGGATGCTGCAAGACATTCAGGACTGCAAAGACGGCGTAGAATATGTGCTGGTGTTCAAGCTGTCCCGGTTCGGCAGAAACGCTGCTGATGTGCTGAATTCCTTGCAGCTGATGCAGGATTTCGGTGTCAATCTGATTTGTGTGGAAGATGGCATTGACAGTTCCAAAGATTCCGGCAAGCTGATGATTTCTGTCCTTTCTGCGGTGGCAGAGATAGAGCGTGAGAATATTCGGACACAGACGATGGCCGGACGGGAGCAGAAAGCCCGTGAAGGAAAATGGAACGGCGGCTTTGCTCCTTATGGATACTGCCTTGAAAAAGGCGAATTACTGATTGCTGAGGATGAAGTGGATGTGATCCGCACCATTTTTGACCGCTATATTCACACCAACGATGGTGTCAGCGGCGTGGCAAAGTATCTGAACCGGCAGGGCTTTGTGAAGAAGTTACGGCAGAACGGCACCATTCCCGGTTTTTCCGCCAGCTTTGTAAAAAGTATCATTGATAATCCGGTATATATGGGGAAAATCGCCTATGGCAGACGCCGGACAGAGAAGAAGATCGGCACACGGAATGAGATGCACGTGGTTGAGCAATCGGAATTCCCCGTGTATGAGGGGAAGCATGAGGCTATTATTTCAGAAGAAGATTGGAACCTCGCGCAGGAGAAACGGAAAGTCAATGCTTACCGGCGTGAGAAAGTAAATGACCCTACCCACGCACATATCCTGTCCGGTATTCTGAAATGCCCCTGCTGCGGCAAAAGCCTGTACGGGAATATTGCGAAAGCCCACAGCAAGGACAAAAAGACCCGCTATTACTATTACTGCAAGAACACAGTTACACCGACTGGTCATGAGTGTACTTTCCGGCTGAATATTGAGCAGACAGAGATGAACCGCATGGTAGCGTCAATTATCTCTGCTATGGTTAGTGATCCGCGTTTTGCGGATGCAATCAAGGCAAAAATCGGCTCCGCTGTTGATACGAACGACTTAGAGAAGCAGCTGGAAGCATTGCAGGCGCAGCTTCGGCAGACGTTGGGCACAAAGGCCCGCCTGGAACGGCAGATGGACGGTTTGGATGTGAATGACCCGTATTATGACCGGAAAATTTCGGATTTACAGCGCCGCTATGATGAGCAGTATGGTAAAATAGATGAGATTGAAGTTCAGATTGACGATGTGCAAAGCCAAATACGGAGCATCCGGCAGGAGAAGATTTCGGGCGACAATATCTATCGCCTGCTGCTGGCATTCGATCAGGTCTATGAAGCCGCCTCCGAGGTGGAACGGAAGGAGTTCATGCGGGCGTTTATTGAGCGGATCGAGTTATTCCCGGAAAAACAGCCGGATGGCAACTGGATCAGGAAGATTATCTTCAACTTCCCCGTTCCTGTCAATGGTGCAGAAGTGAAAGAATTGCCCTTGGAAAATGAAACAATGGTCGAGACGTTCCAGTACAAGGACTATGCAGACCGCTATTCGGACGCCTACGAGCTCTATGGCTATGACGCTGAGGCGCTGTTCAACCACTATGAGACGGTCGGCAAGGCCGAGAATCGGGTAGGACGCTTCAAGAAGACGCCGGAAGAAGATGACCGGCATCCCTATGTGTGGGACGCCGATGAGCCGCTGGACCCGCTGCCGCCTTTGGACTTTCACGCGCAGCCGGACTGGTTCGATGCCCGCACCCTCCCGGAGAACCTGTCCAACGTCCGTATCATAAAAGAATATGAGCAGCTGGAAGCCTTTATAGAGAAAGACGAGTGGATCGGAGACCCCGTTCTGGTGCGGAAGGAAGAGCTCCTGACGGAGATGAGCAGCCGCGCCCGGAACTATAGAGGCCGGCGCGGCGGAGCTGACTATCTCCGCGCCATCAGTCAGGACATCGACGTGCTGCTTGATTTCATGGGATAAGGATGCCATAAGATGAAAAGGGAAGAGCCTCACCGCAAAGCGGTGAGGCTCTTCCCTTTGGTGGAGCACAGAGGGTCCGTCTGGCTCACGTGTGGTGGAGGCGATGGGAGTCGAACCCATGTCCGAAAAGAGTTCAGCGTAGGTGTCTCCGGGTGCAGGCGATCTACAACATTCCCTCCGCGTCACGCCGGTCGTCAGGCTAACGCTTCAGTAGCTTCATGAGTTCCTGCCGGTCCGCAAAGCTTAGGTCCGTTCAGGTGCTGTGTCTAAAGGACGCCCCGGCCCCACACGACACAAGAGTGGGCGGAACGCGCAGCACTCAGGCTGCGAGCAACTGATAATTATTGTTGTCAGTTAATTTTTTGGAGGAGTTTAGAGCAGTTCCCCCACTGCTACCCGCTGCCCAGGCCTCGCTCCCCCCGTCGAAACCTTTACGCCCCCATAAAGCGCATGTTGCCATGCGCAGAAAGCTTGGTGTTCTCAGGGCAGGAATGCTGCCTGAAAGAGATTTAGCAGAATTTGCCGTTGGACTTCACAGCCCGGTCGATGGAGCGCTTGGCGTCGCGCTTGGCGGCGTCGGCACGCTTGTCGTAGAGCTTTTTGCCCTTGCACAGGCCGACTTCCATCTTGACGCGGCCATGCTTGAAGTAGAGAGAAAGGGGAACGAGAGTATAGCCCTGCAGCTTGCACTGCTGGTGCAGACGCCGGATCTCGGTCTTGTGGGCCAGCAGACGCCGCACCCGCAGAGGGTCCTGATTGAAGATGTTGCCGTGGTCGTAGGGAGTGATGTGCATTCCCTTGACCAGAAGCTCGCCGTCCTCAATATCGACCCAGCTGTCTTTCAGGTTGACGCCGCCGGCACGCAGGCTCTTGACCTCGGTGCCTTTCAGCTCGACGCCCGTTTCCAGCGCTTCGAGCACGAAATACTCGTGACGCGCCTCGCGGTTTGTGGCGATGGTCTTTGTCGCCGGACGTTCCTTGGCAGGTGCCATGAAGCGCGCCTCCTTTCCTTTACTCCAGAAGCCGTTTTCATAAGCATTGCACACCGTCCTGTATACGGGCAAAAATTCTCGTCGTTCGGCGCACCCTGCTTATAAAAGCAGCTTCTTTGTCTTGTCATTATATCACATTTTGCTGGATTTTCAAGAGCGATTTTTGAAAGAATCGTTAAGGTTCTATAAAATCTGCTCTTTACAGCTCGTCGCGGCCGGAGAGCGCGCGGTAAAGCGTCGTCTCATCGGTGTACTCGAGGCTGCCGCCCACGGGCAGGCCGTAGGCCAGACGGGTGGTCTTGATGCCCAGAGGCTTGATGAGCTTTGCCAGATACATGGCCGTGGCCTCGCCCTCGACGGTGGGGTTCATGGCCATGATGACCTCTTTCACCTCGCCGCTGCCCAGCCGGGCCAGCAGCTCCTTCACCGAGAGCTGTTCGGCACCGATGCCGTCCATGGGGCTGATGAGGCCGTGGAGGACATGATACAGGCCGTGGTACTCCCGGGTGCGCTCAAAGGCCTGCACATCGCGGGGCGTCTCGACCACGCAGATGGTGGAGCGGTCCCGCTTGGCGCTGGAACAGATGGGGCAGAGCTCGGCCTCGGTGTAGTTCTGGCAGACGCGGCAGCGGTGGAGCCGGGTGTGGGCGTTCTGGATGGCCTCGGCCAGTGCCGCGGCGTCCGCGTCCGACATGCTCAGCACCTGATAGGCCATCCGGGTCGCGCCCTTGCGGCCGATGCCCGGGAACTGGCTGAACTGCTCAATAAGCTTTTCCAGCGGCGCTGCGGTGTAACCCATGCGTATCCCTCCCGCTTAGAGGCCGGGGATGTTCAGACCGCCGGTCAGCTTGCCCATCTCGGCCTCGGCAGTTTCGTCCACCTGCTTGACGGTGGCGTTGACGGCAGCGGCCACCAGGTCTTCCAGCATCTCGATGTCGTCGGGGTCAACGGCCTCGGGCTTGATGGTGATGCCAAGGACCTCGTGCTTGCCGTTCATGCGGACAGTGACCATCTCGCCGGAGGCGCTGCCGGTGTACTCGGCGGCTTCCAGCTCGGCCTGCTTGGCCTTCATGTCATCCTGCATCTTCTGAGCCTGACGCATCAGGGCGTTCATATCGGGGCGGCCAAAGCCTGCGGGCATTCTTGCTTTCATAATTGGTTCTCCTTTTTGATGTTCGATTGAGCTTTTATAGAAAACCTCTCCGTCACGGCTGACGCCGTGCCACCTCCCCTATCGAGGGGAGGCTTTGGCATACCGGAAAACTTTCCCTCTTCGCCAGAGGCTCCCCTCGGTAGGGGAGCTGTCTGCGAAGCAGACTGAGAGGTTATTTTCGTTTCTTCGCGCTGTCCTCAATGCTCACGTCCAGACCCAGCTTTTCCAGCGCGTGGAGCGACTGTTCGGCATTGGAGGTGTGCTTTGCGGCGGTGCGGGGCTCGTAGGGGCCGATCGGCACCGCGACGCCTGACACCTGCGCGATGAGCTTTTTGATGAGACGCTGGCTGTCCTTGTTGACACGGATGAAGTCCCGGAAGGTCTTGCCGCCGTCGATGAGCACCCGTGTGCCGTCGAAGTACGCCTTCGATTTGCGCAGGTAGCTGTGGAGCATCGGGTCCTTCTCCTGTAAGAGCTTGACGACCTCGCTCCACTGCTCGAAGGGGTTGATACCCTCTGCGGCCACCTTGCGGGGGCGGCTGAGAGCCGGGTCGGCGGTGTACTCCGGGGCAGGTGCTGCCGGTGAGACCGTTGCAGCGGGCTCCACTGATTCCTCTTCCGGTACGGGTGGTACAGGCGCAGTGACCGGCGCAGTCGGCTCATCCCAGGGCAGGGGGGCCGACTCCGTCACCGGCGGCTCGTCGGGCGGTGGCGGAAGCTCTTCGTCTGCGGGCGCGGGGGACTCTGGAATATCCGGGACAGCGGCCTTCGGCTCTGCAGCGGGCGCGGGAGCAGGCTCCTTTTCCACTGCCGGTGCGGCCACAGGTTCCACGGGTGCAGCAGGTGTACTCATGAAGGGCTGCGGCGCAGGCTGGACCGGTGCCGCAACAAAGGGCCGGACGGCCGGTGCGGCAGGAGCAGCAGTCTGCACAGGCGTTGCCGCCACGGGAACAGCTGCGGCCTGCGGCGGCTCCGAGAGGGTGAAGAGGGCCAGTTCCAGCTCGATGCGCTGGTCACTGCCCCGGGTCATATGCTCAAGGGCGCTGCCCAGCGTACGGATGGCCCGGATGGCCTCCCGCTGGCCCAGCTGAGGGCCTTTTTCGAGGTACTGCTGTTCCTCTTCGGGGGAAACACCGGACAGCAGGCTCTGCCCGCCGGGCAGAGCCGCCAGCATCAGGGCGCGGTAGTGGGCGATGAGCTCTTCTGTCAGACGCTTCACGTCCACCGACTGCTGCCGCAGTGCGGCCAGCTGAGCCAGCGCCGCTGCGCCGTCCTGCGCTTCCAGAGCATCCGAAATATGGAACAGGTAGCTCCGGTCGGTGACGCCCGCCATCCGGCGGACAACATCAGCATCGATTTTTGCGGTCACGCCGGCGCAGGTGTCGAGGATCGAGAGGGCGTCGCGCATGGCACCGTCGGCCAGGCGGGAGATCAGCTCTGCACCACCGGTCGTCAACTCTAAGCCCTCTTGGCCGGCGATATACTCGACCCGCTGGGCGATGTCTTCCGGCCCGATGCGGGTGAAATCGTACCGCTGGCAGCGGGAGAGGATGGTGGCCGGGACTTTCTGGATCTCGGTCGTGGCGAGGATGAAGATGACGTGGGCGGGCGGCTCTTCCAGCGTTTTCAGCAGGGCGTTGAAGGCCGCTGTGGACAGCATGTGTACCTCGTCGATGATGTATACCTTATAATGACAGGCACTGGGGGTGTAGGCTGTCTCATCCCGCAGGTCGCGGATGTCGTCCACACCGTTGTTGGACGCGGCGTCCATCTCCACCACGTCGAGGATGCTGCCGTTGTCGATGCCCCTGCAGATCTCGCACTCGCCGCAGGGGTCGCCGTTATGGGGGTGGAGGCAGTTGACCGCCTTGGCGAAAATCTTCGCGCAGGTGGTCTTGCCTGTGCCGCGCACGCCGGTAAACAGATAGGCGTGGCCTACGCGGCCCGACGCTATCTGATTGCGCAGCGCCGTGACGATGCCGCGCTGTGCGACGACATCCTCAAACCGCTGGGGTCTCCATTTGCGGTATAATGCGCGATACATCGGTGCTTCCCTCCCGTCAGTAATAAAAATCGGACAGCGCTGACGGGGTTTGACCCCCGCCTTGCGTAACTCGGCATACGGATGCAGGCTGACTGAAACGCACGGGGCACGCCGCTTAAGGCTGCTTGGTTCCCCACCTGACCTGGTTCACTGCGGCTCCATCGTACAGGACCCGCATCCGTATGCCGAACCACGCAGCAGGCGCTGTCCGACAAGGCACACGATTCGTGTGCCTTAGTATTGTACCACAGTTCGGTGAGGAATGCAAGAGGAAGCTAAGGCTGCTCCCATCCGGCCCGCAAAAGCTCCAGTGCGTGTGTTTCAAGCCGGGAAACGTAACTCCGGCTTATTTGGAGTAGCTTTGCCGTTTCCAGCTGGGTCAGCGGCGGCTGGCCCGCCAGACCGTACCTTAATAATATGAGTTTCCGCTCCCGGGCAGGCAGCCCCTCAATGAGGCGGCGCAGGCGCTGGGCATCGTCCTGTTTTTCGCAGCTGTCCTCCATGCAGAAGCCGTCCTGCAGCACATCGGCGAGGGTGAGGGCAGAGTCCTCCTTTCCGGCATCAAGAGTCTCCTGAAGCGAGAGGGTGGGGGCGTTCTTCCGCTCCCGCCGGAAGTGCATCCGAAGCTCGTTTGCTATCCTCACCCCAGCGAACGCCGGACAGAGAATCGGAACCATCTCCACCGCCCTCGGGATCGTTGTCGTCCTCTTCCGGGTCTACCGGGAAGGTGGTCCAGTCGATTTCATCCTCCGGTGAACCGAAGAGCACCACATGCGCCACCTTGCCGTCCCACACCACCTTGCGCACCACCGTGCGGATGGCAGCGCGCTTCTGGGTCACGGTCATGTCGTCGATGTTGTCGTGGAACACGGTCAGCAGCTGCCGCATCACGTCAAACTCGATGCCGCCCAGAACACCGTTGTCGGTGAGGCTCTCCAATTCCCGGATGCGGGAACTCAGGGCGGCATCCTGTGCATTCAGTTCCTCGATGCGCTTTTTCAGGTGGACAGCAGCGGTGCTGTCGCCGAAATCGGCAAGAGAGTCGATCAAAGCGGTGATCTTCCGCTGCGTCTCGGCCTGCTCCTTGCGCAGGGTGGAAAGCTTGGTCTCACACTCGGAGCGGTTGCCTGCGTGGGCGGACTTTGCCTTTTCCAGCTGCTTCATAAAGTCGCTGGAATGGTCGGCAAGGTGCTTGACCTGTTCGCAGATGGCGGCATCCAACAGATTGCCGTTGGCGTTGGACACGCTGCAAAGCTCCCGGCGGCTGCGCTCCTTCAGCTTGCACATATAAGGAAAGACAACCTGTCCGTCTGCCGTTTTGCGACCGGTGACCTTGGGGTACATCCGGCTGCCGCAGGAGCACCACAGCAGACCGGTGAGCAGAGCTTCGTTGCCGCGGGATGCGTGGTAGGACTTGGATTTGTTCCGCTCCAGCGATTCCTGCACCCGAATCCACCGGTTCGAGGAGATGATGCCGGGGTGTTCGCCCGCCGAAACGATCCATTCACTGATGGGATTGTAGACGGTGGCACGGCCTTTTTCCTGGTCGCTGCGGTTGTAGGCCAGCACGCCCCGCACACCGTCAAAATCGGACTCCGGGACGAACAGTTCTGCCTCATTGTCCACAAAATACTGATAGGCGTCCTTGTCTGCAATCAGGTAGACAGGATTCTGCAAAATCGACTTGATGGAAAACCGGGTGAACGAACGCCCGGTTTTGGTTTTGATGCCCTGCCGCAGCAGCTCGGTCTCGGTCATGGTCAGGGAATCGTACTGCTCGTAGAGGTCGAAAATTTTGTAGATGATCTCTGCCTCGTCCGGCAGAAGCTTGAGCTTGCAGGCCTTTTTGGTCTTGCCGTCCACCGTGATGCTCTTGACGCTCTCGGAAGCATAGCCCGTGGGGGTCGTGCCGCCCAGCCAGCGCCCGGTCTTTGCCAGCTCGTGCATATTGTCCCGGATGCGCTCCGCGATGGTCTCACGTTCCAGCTGACTGAACACCGATGCGATGTACATCATCGCGCGGCCCATGGGGCTGGAGGTATCAAAACTTTCCCGGATGGACACAAAGTCGATGCCCAGCCGTCCCAGTTCTTCAATCAGGCTGGAAAAGTCGCTGATGTTGCGGCTGATGCGGTCCAGACGGTAGACCACAATGGCCTTGAATTTCCGGTCCTTGGCCGCAGTCATCATCTTTTTGAAGTCCGGGCGGTTCAGATTGCCGCCGGAAAAGCCCTCGTCCTCAAAGACAACGGCATGTTCCGCAGCGGCATCTCCGTAGTGGGTGCGGATATATTCGCGGCAGAGGTCGATCTGATTTCCGATACTTTCGCCCTTGCCGGTGTAGCGGGACTTGCGGGAATAGATGGCAATGGTGTCGGCAGTTTTGGCCATGAGATACTCCTTTCCTGTTGTCCGGTGGCCGTAGATGCGGCTATTGTAGCGTGGCAGGCCATCTTTGTAAAGAAAAATAACGATAGTCATACATATTTCATCACAAATGGAACGGAGATGTCAAGGATGCAAACGGTCAAAAAAGGGGGGAAAACAGAATGTTTGACTATTTCTATGGGCAGTCGGGCGAGATGTTCTCGTATTTCCGGGTGCCCAAAATTTTATTCCGGGACATAAAATTCAAGGACCTGTCCACCGATGCCAAAACGCTGTACGGCATCCTGCAGGACCGCATGGGGCTGTCGGTGAAAAACGGATGGCTGGATGAGCAGGGAAGGGTGTATATCATTTTTCCTGTGCAGGAAGTGATGGATGCACTGGGCTGCGCAGACAACAAGGCTACCAAACTGTTCCGGGAATTGGAAAAGTTTGGACTGATTGAGCGCAAACGGCGCGGGCTGGGAAAACCCAATCTGATTTACGTCAAAAACTTTGCAGACCCACGATGCCGCAATTGTGGAAAGAACGGTTCCGGTGCCGCGGATTCAGCGCAGCCGGAGACGGCAAAATCACGAGGAAATAAGACTGAGTGGAATAAAACCGAGGGGAGTGAACCTGATCCTTTCTCTTCCGATGCGGAGGACGAACCGGATGAGCGCACACGGCTGGAAGCGTATTTTATGCAGTCGTTGGAGGTGGACTTGCTGCTCCGGGCCTGCCCGGATGAGGAGGACACCATCCATCAGCATGGGCTGGCAGCAGCCCGTTGAACTGCCTGTTACGCTTTCTGCCCTGATGGCAAAAGCCATGAACGACCAGTGCATCCCGCCCGATGAGGGCATCCTGCACCATGCGGAGGGCGTTGACCTGATTCCGGCCAACATCGAACTGGCAGGGCTGGAAGTGGCCCTTGTCAACAGTATGAGCCGGGAAAAGATGCTCAAACAGGTGTTGGACAGCGCCCGGCGGGAATACGATTATATCCTGCTGGATTGTACGCCGTCTCTGGGAATGCTGACCGTAGTCGCTCCGCTTCTATGGCTAGCGGTACGCACTATGTGTGAATTTATAATTATCTCCTGCGGAGATACCGCCATCAATGCACTGGCCGCAGCGGATACCACGCTGATTCCGGTGCAGGCGCAGTACCTTTCGGCAAAGGGACTGGAGCAGCTGCTGCAGACCATCCAGAAAGCGCGTCGGCAAATCAACCCGAAGCTGAAAATCGAGGGTATCCTGATGACCATGACGGACAGCCGCACCAATTACGGCAGGGAAATCGATGCACTGATTCGGCAGGTGTACGGCAGCAAAATCCGGGTGTTTGAGCAGCCCATTCCGCACTCTGTCCGTGCGGCGGAAATCAGCGCAGAGGGTAGGAGCATCTTTGCCCATGACCTGAAAGGAAAGGTGGCAGCGGCCTATCAATCTTTGACGAGGGAGGTGCTGGCCGATGCCGAAAAGCAACGCAAACTTGGCGCTGAAAGGTCTCGATGAGATGTTTTCCACCGAAGAATCCCGGCAGGAGCAAAAGCGGGAGCAAGTGCAGCAGATTCCCATCGAGGAGCTGTTCCCTTTCAAGGAGCATCCGTTCAAGGTGCTGGACGATGAATCCATGCAGCGCACGGTGGAAAGCGTGGCACAGTACGGCGTACTGGCTCCGCTGATTGCAAGGCCCCGACCGGAAGGCGGATATGAGATCATCTCCGGCCACCGCCGTCAGCACGCCGCCGAGCTTGCCGGGCTGGACACGCTGCCTGTTATCGTCCGGGAAATGACGGACGATGCCGCCGTGATATTGATGGTGGATTCCAACCTTCAGCGCGAAAACATCCTGCCCAGTGAGCGGGCTTTTGCGTACAAAATGAAGCTGGAAGCACTAAAAAATCAAGGTGCTAGGTCGGATTTAACTTCGTGCCAAGTTGGGATGAAGTTGCAGGCACTTGATATCGTTGGGCAAGAAGCGGGAGATAGTCGCAATCAGGTGCATCGATTTATCCGCCTGACGAATCTTATTCCCGAATTGCTCGACCTTGTAGATGAAAAGAAAATCTCCTTCAATCCCGCTGTGGAACTGTCCTAGCTGGACGAGGCTCAACAGCGGGATTTTTTGCAGGCCATGGACGAGACCCAAAACGCGCCGTCCCTGTCGCAGGCGCAGCGAATGAAAAAGCTGGCGCAGGAGGAAAAGTTCACCTATGAAGCCGCCTTTGCCATTATGGGGGAAGCCAAAAAGGATGAACTGGATAAGGTGGTCATCAAAAACGATACCCTGAAAAAGTATTTTCCCCGCAGCTACACGCCCCGGCAGATGGAAGATGTCATCATCAAGCTGCTGGAACAGCACAGCGCGGCGCTTATGGCCGACGGCAAGAACCTGAACTGCATCTGCCTGGACTGAAGAGGCCGCAATGATGAGCTTTTTTGTGGGCTTTGCTTTCTTTGAACTGGGCGTTTTCTGCGGTTTTTTTGCCGCTTCCCTGATGCAGACGGCACGAACCGGAGAAATTGTGATTACGGTAAAGGAGGATACGGATGGAACAGGAAAAGAATACCCTTTCGGTGCTGCAAATCGCACCGGGGCAGCACCCGAAGCCGATTGAGATTGACAATGACCTGAAAGCGCTGCAGCAGGCGGTCGGCGGCTCGATTGGTGCAAGCTATCCCTTTGAAGACCCGGTGGCCATCGTTTACAACGATGACGGCAAGCTCATGGGGCTGCCGCTGAACCGCGCTCTGCGGGATGAAAGCGGTGAGGCCTATGAGGTCAAGCGCGGAAAATTCACATCGGTGAAAGGCGTACGACAAAAACGATTCATCCGGTTTCGGACTTTGGGGGCGGGATACAGTGAGGAAGAATTAAAAGCGGTCCTCGCCGGAGAAGCAGAGCATTGCCCGCGGAAAAAACATCCGATGCAGGAACAAAAATTTCAGATGTTGGTGGATATTCAGGCAAAATTGGCTGAAGGAAAGGGAGACGGCTATGCGCGTTGGGCGAAGCGGTACAACCTGAAGGAGATGTCCAAGACGCTGATTTTTCTGCAGGAAAACAAAATCGGGAGCATGGATGAAATAGAAGAACAGGTGCGTGCTGCAACGATGCGCTATCACGAACTGGGCGACTCCATCAAAGCTGCGGAAGCGCGGATGGCAGAAATTGCGGTAATGAAAACGCACATTAAGGCGCATGGGATGATTGCGGAAAAGCCCAACAGTATCTACCAAAAGGGTGGCTACACTAAGAAGGATGTGGAGAAGAACATTCTGTCCAATCCTTTCAAGCGTTTTGAAGACATGCGCTTTCTGATGCGCTGCAAAGATGTAGAGACCGTTGAAGTGAATCCCATCATCTTCCGCAAGCTGACACGGGAAGACCGGCTGCATATTGTGGACGTCTGCGACAAGAGCCTTGAAAAATATTATATGAGGTTCAAAAATAATTAGAAAGGAGGTTTATTGGACATCACTTTTTGTAAGATGCCTTCAGAAGAAGCGACAACAGACTTCTGAGGAAGACAAAACAATGTCAAACGGTGATTATGACTACTTCGGCAAAGGTGATACGGGCTATGCCCAGTACATGACGGCGTTCAACCGCAACTTCGGCGGTTCGTCCGGCGGCGGCGGTGGCGGCGGAAACCACAACAACAATGGCGGTGGCGGCGGGGATGGCAGCGGATGCGGCTGCCTGATCGCTATTGCAGTGGTCGTGGTGCTGATCCTGATCGTCTTGGATGGCTGAATCAATCCCTGCAGGTGAAACACAGGTTTTCCCTGTGGGGATTTTTCGAATCTGCTTGTAGAAAACGGCGGTCTATGATAGCATGAAATCAAAGAAAAACAGGAGGGCTTACACATGGTTTTACTGATTGTGGATACACAAAAAGGTATCGTGGATGAACGCCTGTACGCGTTTGAAACGTTTGTCAGCAACATCAAGGATCTGATCCGGACTGCCCGCGAACAGGGAATCGAGGTCGTCTATGTCCAGCATGACGATGGACCCGGCACCGGTTTCTCCATCGGGGACGATGAATTTGAGGTCTATTTCGGGTTTGCGCCACTGCTGACTGAAAAACGGTTCGTCAAGACCGTATGCAGTGCGTTCAAAAAAGAAAGCGGGCTGCTGGAATATCTGACGGAAAAAGGCGAAAAAGATGTGATGGTTTGCGGCATCATGACGGACTTCTGCATCAATGCAACGGTGGAGGCAGGCTTTGAGCATGGCTTGCACATGATCGTTCCTGCCTATGCAAATTCCACGCAGAACAACGAGTATATGACAGGGGAGCAGAGCTACCGCTATTATAATGAGTTCCTCTGGCCGGACCGCTATGCTGACTGCGTGCCTATGGACAAGGCGCTGGAGCTGCTCAAAAAGTGAGGTGTTTACAATGATTTCTGAAAAAGTAAAAAATCAGATTCAAGTGGTGCAGGGTGATATTACCAAACTGGACTGTGACGGCATCGTGGATGCGGCCAATCGCAGTCTGCTGGGTGGCGGCGGTGTGGACGGTGCCATCCACCGGGCAGCAGGGCCGGAACTGTTGGCGGAGTGCCGCACGCTGCACGGCTGCCGCACCGGAGAAGCAAAAATCACTAAGGGCTACCGGCTGAAAGCAAAGTACATCATTCATACAGTGGGGCCGATTTACTCCGACGTGGCAGAGGATGCAGTGCAGCTGGCGGATTGTTACCTCAATTCGCTGAACCTTGCCAAAGAGCATGATGTCCATAGCATTGCGTTCCCGGCAATTTCGACCGGCGTGTATGGCTACCCGCTGGAAGATGCCACGGAGATTGCGGTCAAAACAGTGGCGCAGTGGCTGGAAGATCACGCGGATTACGCCATGCAGGTGATTTTCTGCTGCTTCGATGCCCGGACGGAGCGGGTGTATCAGGCAAGAGCTCTGCAACAGCGAAAGCGGCAGGATGGTCGTGGAACTGTATCTTGATAAACAGGATGGGCATGGCTCCCGAATCCTGTACTGAAAATGGAGTAAAGATTGAAATACAGAGAAATCGCAGACGGCATTTTTGTTGACCGTCCCAACCGCTTTATTGCCCATGTGGAAGTGAATGGAGCAGTGGAAACCGTCCATGTCAAGAACACCGGGCGGTGCAGGGAACTGCTGCTGCCCGGTACTGCGGTGCGGCTGGAAGTGTCGGACAACCCGAAACGCAAAACGAAATACGACCTTGTGGCGGTACACAAGCAGGGCCTTGGCTGGGTCAATATGGACAGTCAGGCACCCAATAAGGTGGTAGGGGAGTGGCTTGCAAAACAGGGCTACGACTATATCAAGCCGGAATTCACCTATGGGAAGTCCCGCATCGACTTTTATATGGAAAAGGGCGAGCAAAAGTATCTGATGGAAGTCAAGGGCTGCACACTGGAAGTGGACGGTATCGGCTACTTCCCGGATGCACCCACCGAGCGCGGCGTGAAGCACCTGCACGAGCTGGCGCAGGCACAGCAGGCAGGGTATCGGTGCGCAGTGGCTTTCGTGATTCAGATGGAAGGCATCACCGAGGTGCGGCCAAATGTCAGCACACAGCCGGAGTTTGGCACGGCACTGGCCGAGGCCAAAGCTGCAGGTGTGCAGGTGCTGTTTTTGCTCTGCCATGTGGGGCGTGACAGCTTGGAAATCGTGGAGCAGCGGGAAGGCTGAAAAAATTTCAGAAAACCTCTTGACCCTGACGCAGCGTCATAGCGTATACTGTGGCTGTCGCAAGGGAGGACAGCAAGATGATGACAGTGAACGAAGTGAGCAAGCGGACCGGAGTGAGCATCCGGACCCTGCAATATTACGATAAAATCGGTCTGCTGCGCGCGGCGGGCCGTACCGAAGCAGGCTATCGGCTGTATGACGATGCCGCGCTGGAACGCTTGCAGCAGATCTTATTGTTCCGGGAACTGGAATTTCCGCTGAAGGACATCCGGAAAATCGTGGAGAATCCTGCTTTTGACCGGCAGAAAGCACTGGAACAGCAGATCACACTTCTGACATTGAAAAAGCAGCATCTTGAAGTTCTGATCGGCCTTGCGCAGAAAATTCGAACCACAGGAGGAAAGGTTATGGACTTTACCGCATTTGATACGCAGAAGATCAAAAAGTATACCGAGCAGGCCAAAAAGGAATGGGGCGAAACGCCGGAATACAAAGAGTTTGAGGAAAAAACTGCCCATAAGACCGATAAAGAAGTCAAGGACATGAGCAGTCAACTGATGGACATCGTGGCGGCATTCGGCGGGATGCAGGGCAAAGACCCGGCGGACCCTGAAGTGCAGGCACAGGTGAAGAAGCTGCAGGAGTTTATCACAGAGCACTACTACAACTGTTCCAAGGTGATCTTGAATCAGCTGGGGCAGATGTATGGGGCAGGCGGAGCATTTACGGAAAACATCAATGCTGTCGGCGGTGCCGGTGCCGCAGAATTTGCGCAGAAAGCCATTGAGATTTATTGCAAGTGAGCCCAAAAACGCTTTGCGTGATTCAGTTACAGAAATCATAAATAGGAAATGTTATCATGTAGATACAAGAAACACACCGATAACATTCCAGTGGAGGATTTCGATATGAAGGCAAAGTTTTACATCTGCAATCACTGTGGCAACCTCGTCACTACCATCCATAATGCAGGCGTTCCGCTGGTCTGCTGCGGGGAGAAGATGAAAGAGCTGGTTCCCAATACGGTGGAAGCCAGCGGCGAGAAGCATCTGCCGGTGGCAGAGCTTTCCGGCAGTCGTCTCACGGTCACAGTGGGCGCGGTGGAGCACCCCATGGCGGATGTTCACTATATTCAGTGGATTTTTTTGGAGACTGAGAACGGCGGACAGATCCGCTATCTGAATCCGGGGCAGGCTCCCAACGCGGTGTTTGAACTGGGAAGTGAAAAGCCGGTGGCCGTTTACGCATACTGCAACCTGCATGGCCTTTGGATGACGAAACTCTGATACAATCAATGCAAACAGGGAGTGATTTGATGTCACTCCCTGTTTTTTGACGAGAACTTTATGCGGTTCTTTTGGTTCGGAACTGTGTATAAATGGGATGGATAAAATGGGCAGGCACACTATATGCGTTTGTTAAACGCTAGCAGCGTTTAATTTTTTTGCGTTGAATCGTGAAAATGAGACCTGCGAAAAACGTAGAAAATTTGATATGGTTGCGCTGCAAACTAAAACATATTGATGTTTTTAAAACGAGTTTATAGTGAAATATGTGCGATTTGAGTGCAGATATTCATTCTTGTGAGTTTGTTGTGTGAATTTGTCACGTTCCGCCGCAAAAAAGGACTTGACGGAAAAATACTCTGTGGTAATTTATGAGCAAATTCGCTTTTGTGAAATAAAGTCGAATTTGAATCCGCATGCATTATCCTGGTATGCGGAAAAGGAGAAAGCATCTTTATCGCAGGGAGGATTGCAAACAAAACCCAGTTCCTCCGCCCAAACCCTGCGTAGCAGCAGAAAGGACGACCGAATATGAGTTATGACAAAGTGCAAGTCGGCAACAGAATCCGCGGAAGCCGCCTCGAAAAAGGCTGGACGCAGGAACGGCTTGCAGCAGAAGCTGAAATTTCAGTGCAGCAGCTTCGCGCATTGGAAAAGGACAGCGCAATCTGGGAATAGACCACTTGGGACGCCTGTCGGACGCAATGGGAGTCAGCAGTGATTTCCTGCTGAAAGGTTGTTCTGAAAACAGGCCGGGACTCGGAAAAGGAGTCTCGGCCTGTTTGTGTTTTCGGCGCAAAGGAAAGGATTGAACAATGCGATTTGATGCAAAAGAATTAGGCAGACGTATCCGCGATTTGCGGAAAAAGCAAAATCCTCTTTTTCAATGCCCAAAAGCGTGGTAGAATAGGGAAAAGATTCAGTATCTGAAAAAAGGAGCGCGCAACAATGAAGATTCTGGTCAGCGCCTGCCTGCTGGGCGAAAACTGCAAATACAGCGGCGGAAACAATTACAGTCAGGCGGTCTGCGATTTTGCGCGGGGGCATCAGGTGGTTCCGGTCTGCCCGGAGGTTTTGGGCGGCCTGCCCACACCGCGGTGCCCGGCGGAAATCGTGCAGGGCGTTGTCACGAACAAAGAGGGCATCAATGTGGACCGGGAGTTCCGAGCGGGCGCAGCCAAGGCCCTTGCCATCGCAAAAGAAAATGGGGTGGAGCTTGCCATCCTGCAATCCCGCAGCCCCAGCTGCGGCGTGAAGGAAATTTACGATGGAACGTTTTCCGGGACAAAGATTCCCGGACAGGGCGTTTTTGCCAAGATGCTGATGGACGAAGGCATCCGTGTTCTGGATGCCGGAGAATTGCCTAAAATTATCTTGAAAAATGAGGACGGAAAATGTCAATCAAACTGATTTGCAGCGACATTGACGGTACGCTGCTGCAATACGGCAAAAAAGAGCTGGAAGGCGAGATTTTTGAACAGATACGGGAGCTGCATCGGCGCGGTATTTTGTTCTGCCCGGCATCCGGCCGGCAGTATACCAGCCTGCGCAAGCTCTTTGCACCGGTGGCAGACTGCGGTGTGTTTCTTTGTGAGAACGGCGGCGTGATCTATAAAGACGAACAGTGCATCGCCAAGAACCCGATGCCCCGTGCATTGGCCGAAGAAATCGCCAACGACCTGTGGACCCGCAGCGACGGGCAGGGGGAAGTGATGCTTTCCGGCCAGAATACTGCATACCTGATGGAGCGGGGTCTGGGAATGCTCAAGCGTATTCAGTTCATCGGGAACAATTATCAAATCATCCATGACCCTTCCGAGGTGCCGGAGGAGATCACAAAAGTATCGGTGTATCTGCACGAAGGCGTAGAATCTTACACGGAACGGTTTGTCCCACGATGGAAAGAGGCGAACTGCGCTGTGGCAGGGCCGTACTGGATCGACACCACCTTTGCCAACAAGGGCATCGGTGTGCGCAGCATCTGTAAGACTCTGGACATCGCCCTTGCCGATGTGATGGCTTTTGGCGACAATTATAACGATGTGTCGATGCTGGATATTGTGGGTGTGCCCTACATTATGGATGGTGCCGCCGCACCGCTGCGGGAAAAGTACCCGAACCATACACCCCGCCCAGAGGATGTGCTGCGGGAGTTTTTGAAGCAAGCGTAAATTTGGAACGCGCACGTTCCAAATTTGAAATGATACGATACAAGGAAATATTTTGACATGACGAAAGTGCTTTTCATCTGCCATGGGAACATTTGCCGCAGCCCAATGGCCGAATTTGTAATGAAAGACTTGGTGGCCAAAGCCGGGCTTTCTGATAAATTTGAAATCGCATCCGCCGCCACCAGCACCGAGGAGATCGGCAACCCGGTCTATCCGCTCGCCCGGCGGAAGCTGGCCGTGCACGGCATCTCCTGCGAGGGTAAAACCGCCCGGCAGATGACCCGGCGGGATTACGAAACCTACGATTACCTGATCGCCATGGACCACAACAACCTGCGCAATATGGCGCGCTTTGTGGGCGGCGACCCGGAGCATAAAGTGTCTCTGCTGATGGATCATACCCGCCGTCCCGGCGATGTGGCCGACCCATGGTATACTGGGGACTTTGAAGCTACCTGGCAGGATGTGCTGGAAGGCTGCACGGCTCTGCTGGAAGAACTGCGCTGACAGGAGAATTTTATGACAGAGCGTTATTGTGAGGGTGAACGGTTTACCGGCCTGTCGTTCACCGAGGAGACTTTTGAGGACTGCGACTTTACCGATTGCGTATTTGCGGATTGCTCTTTTACCAAGTGCGAACTGGATCATACCACGCTGAACGAGTGCAAATTCGTGCGGTGTGAGATCACAGGTCTGCACAGCACTCATTCTTCGGTGCAGTCGCTGGATTTTGAGGACTGTCGCCTGAATGAAATCGAGTGGGCACCGCTGATGTCCAACGGTGCCTTCCCGGACCCCATCCATACGCTGAAGGGGTGCAGCCTGAAATATAACACCTTCACCGAAATGAACTTTAACCGCTTCGACTTTTCGGACGGCAACGAGATCGTCGGCTCTATGTTTGCCAAATGCGAGATGCAGCTGGCGAATTTCAAGGGCGTGGAACTTCACGAAACGGAGTTCTACCAGTGTGATCTGCGCAAGGCGGATTTCCGGGATGCTACAGGCTATAAGGTGGACATTCTGGGCGGCCGCCTGAAGGATGCGAAATTTTCCCTGCCGGAAGCGGTGAATCTGTTGGCAGATTTGAAGATCAAGCTGTCGTAAGAAGGAGAGAAAATGCGTCAACTCATCATTGCCCGAAAAGACCTGCAGATGTCTCCCGGTAAGCTGGCGGCGCAGTGCTGCCACGCTTCGCTGGCGTTCCTCACCGACCCCATCGGCATGGGACAGGGCGTGGAACCCATCGAGAAAGACGGAGAAATTACCGGCTATCGGGCAGAAATCATGTTGGAGAAAGCAACCTATGAAGAATGGTTCGATGGCTCTTTTACCAAAACTATCTGCGGGGCAAAGAACCACAATCAACTGCTGAAAGCAAAGACAATTGCCGAGGAATTGGGCCTTGTGGAAAACAAAGACTTCTTCCTTATCCGGGATGCCTGCCACACCGAGCTGGAGCCGGAAGAATTTGATGAAAACGGAGAAGGCATGACCCTGACCTGCATCGGCTTCCGCCCGCTGCCGGATGAAATTGCACACCAGATCAGCCATAAGTTCCATTTGTATTGATTCCTGATTTACGGAATATGAAAGAAAGTCCCGGCCATTCTCCTGTGATTTGCAGGAAAATGGCCGGGATGTTTGCTTTTTATTGAAGATTCATCCATGCCGCCAGCGCGTCCGCCGTCTGCCGCTGTTGTTCCTCGGCAGAGATGGTGGGTGTGCCATCGCCCTTCTGCGCACCGTAACTGCCGAACCCGGCATGACAGCCGCCGTCAATGACCGTTTCGGTAGTGTCCTGCGGAAGATTTACGCGGTCGGCTTCGTACTTTTCGCGGTTCAGTACGCCGTCCTCGCTGCCGTAGGTGGCATAGACCCGCAGGCCGCTGTCGGTCAGGTCGGCGGTGGAGTAGGCCGCCAGCAGCACCAGACCGTCCAGTTCATCGGTGTGCTTGGCCGCATAGCTTGCCGCCATGGCCCCGCCCAGCGAGTGTCCGCCGATGTACCAGTCTGTGACTTCGGAAAAGCGTTCCGGGATGCTGTCCGCCGCGTTCCTATCCAGCACGGCCAGATTGCAGGGCATCTTTACCAGCACGCACAGAATGCCGTCCTCGGCAAGGTCGTGCAGGAGGGGAGCATAGGCGGTGTTTTCCACCTTGCCGCCCGGATAGAAGATCAGCCCGGCGGTGGGAGATTCCGGCGCAAAGACCCAGTTGTCGTTCTGCTCGGTGACGCTCACGAAGCGGTCCGACACCATTGCATCTTCGGCGGCGGGGTCTGTGTGGTAGTAGTCGCTGACGTAAATGTCGAATGCGATGCAGACGGCCAGCAAAACAGCCAGCAGGCAGAGGAACACTCTGCGGGGAAACGATTTTTTCTTCTGGTTCTTCATAGAACTCCTTTATTTTATAAGCATTTTCCGCAATCGCTGCAGCCGTTGCAGATCAACTTGCTGCCGCAGGTCTCGCAGTTTGCGCGGAAATGAGGCACATAGAGTTCTTCCTGCGGGATGGGGTAGCCCCAGTCGTCCACGAGGTCAAAATGAATGGGCCTGCCCTGATAGTTCATGCCGGATTTATAAGCCATTCGGCTTTGCAGCTGCTTGCTGGGCAGGTGGTAGCGCCTGCCGTCCTTGATGAACACGGTGCCGGTCTCGATAAAGCAGAAGGTCACGTTGGCATCCACGCATTCCTGCCGGAGAGACTTGACCCAATCGAAATTGCAGGGGCGGGCACCATCGTAGTTTTCGCCGCCGCAGATGACCTGCTCGATCTGCCCGGCGGTAAGGTACTGCCGGATGCTTACTGGCCCGATGAAGGGCGCGCACATGATGCCCTTGTGCTTGAAGGGCAGGTCGAACAGGATGGGAATGCGCTCATCGGCGCGGCGCTGATTCTCGCAGGTGACATTGAAAAAGATGTTGTCCCATCCGCTGCCCCAGTCCGGCGGCAGGCACTCCCGTACCCGCTGCGGCCGCTTTGTGAGCAGGAAAAACACCACATCGCTGCGCTGACGCATGATGTCCCACGCCTCAGCCCGCCACGGGTCGGCTTCTTCCAAGAAGAAATCCGAGGTCATGCAGACCCGGATCTGCTCACCACTCTGGATTTTGTAGTGTCCGGTGCGGTCTTTCTGGAGCGGATAGGAAAAGCCGCTTTTCGTTTTGTAGATCTCGGCTCCGTTCTGGTCCCGCATCCGGTCGAGAAAATACATGTAGCAGTTCTGGCAGCCCTCGCTGCACTTGACGCAGCCGTGCCATGGATTCCAGATGTCGTGCAGGAAGCTCACCTTCTTTCGATACCTATTATTATAATTATTATAATAGCTGCGCGGACAGGAAACAAGAGCACCCCTTGCACCGCCCCGCCGGATGTGATAGGATGAAGAAAACAATGTGAGGGAGGAACCACCATGCCGTTTCTGATGATCCGCAACGACATCACCAAGGTGGCAGCGGATGCCATCGTCAACCCGGCCAACCGAAACCTTTTGCAGGGCAGCGGCACCAGCCGTGCCATCTATCAGGCGGCAGGGGAGCAGGAGCTGACCGCCGCCTGCGAAGCCATCGGCCGTTGCGATTTGGGCAGAGCCGTGTGTACGCCGGCATTCGGGCTGTCGGCAAAGTACGTTTTCCATGCAGTCTGCCCGGCGTGGCACGGCGGCGGGTTCGGCGAAGCTGAACAATTAGCCGGTGCATACCACTCCGCATTGGAATTAGCCGCAGAGTACCACTGCGAGAGCGTGGCCTTTCCGCTGCTGTCCAGCGGGAACTATGGCTACCCCAAAGAACAGGCCTTCCGCATTGCGGTGGACACCATCACACAGTACGTCATGGAGCACGACCTGACCGTGTATTTGGTGCTCTACGACCGAGACTCGCTGGCGGTGAGCCGCAAGCTGTTCGCCTCGGTGGAGGAGTACATTGACGACCACTATGTAGCACAGAACGATGAAAGCTACGGATTTGGCCGTCGGCGCAGGGAATTGTCAGAGCGGCGGAGGCTTCTGGAAGAAGATGCCGCCGTACCGATGCTAGGTGCAGTTCCGGCACCCGCCGCGGCACCCAGGACAGCCCGCAGTCTGGAAAGCCTGATGGACAACCTTGGCGAGAGCTTCACCACCCAGCTGCTGCGGCTCATTGACGAGCGGGGGCTGAAAGACTCCACCGTGTACAAGCAGTCCAACATCTCCCGGCAGCATTTCTCCAAAATTCAGTGCAACCGCGAGTACAATCCTAAAAAGAAAACGGTGCTGGCCTTTGCGGTGGGCCTGCACCTGTCCGAAGATGAAACCATCGACCTGCTCAAGAGCGCGGACTATGCCTTTTCGGATGGCTCCAAGCGGGACTGGATCGTGCGGTATTGCCTGGGACACAAAATCTATAACATCGATCAGGTCAATACGCTGCTGTTTGAATACGATCAGGAACAGCTGGGTGCGTGATTTGTCGCCTGCCCGTTGACCTTTTGCCCTCCGGTTTGTGGTATCCTTTTGTCAGAAAGACGGAACACCACAAAAACGGAGGGTATTTGTTATGAAGAAAAATCTTACCGAGCTTGTTTTCATCCTTGACCGCAGCGGCTCCATGGGTGGGCTGGAGCAGGACACCATCGGCGGGTTCAACGCCATGCTGACCCGGCAGAAGGAGCAGGAGGGCGAGGCCAACGTGACCACCATCCTGTTCGACCACGAGGTGCAGCTGCTGCACGACCGTTTCCCACTGAAGGCTGTTGCACCGCTGACGGAAAAGGACTATTACGTCCGGGGCTATACGGCGCTGCTGGACGCCATTGGCTACGGCGTGGAGAAGATGAAGGGCGTCTTGCATCGGCCTGAAAAATCCGATATACTGAACCCAGAGAGTATATCGAATTTTTTTGGGAAAAGGAGAGAACGGTATGGAACATCTTTATGAAAAGGCACTGGAAAGTGCGGAATATATCAAGACACACACGAAAAAGCGCCCGAAGATCGCGGTGGTGCTGGGCTCCGGCCTTGGCAAGCTGACCGCGGACTTTACGGACACGGAAGAACTGTCCTACAAGGATATCCCCAACTTCCCGGTATCCACGGTGGCAGGACACAAAGGCGCATTGTTGGCTGGCAAGCTGGGGGACACGGAAGTCTACGCCATGGAAGGCCGCTTCCATTTCTATGAGGGCTACTCCATGAAGGAAGTCTGCTACCCGTTCTATGTGTTCAAGCTGTTGGACGTGGAAAAGGTGGTGTTGACCAACGCCTGCGGCAGCATCGACCGGGAGTTTGCGCCGGGCACCCTGATGCTCATTACCGACTTCATCAACATGATGGGCACGAACCCCCTCATTGGCCCCAACGATGAGCGCTTCGGCCCCCGCTTCCCGGACATGACCGAACCTTACAGTCTGGAACTGCGGAACCTTGCCAAGCAGACCGCCGATGAACTGGGCATTGCCTACAAGGAGGGCGTTTACATGGGCTTTATGGGCCCTTGCTATGAAACGGCGGCTGAAATTCGCGCCTTTGCGGGGATGGGAGCCGATGCCGTGGGCATGAGCACCGTGCCGGAAACCATGGTCTGCAACTACATGGGCATGAAGGTACTGGCCGTCAGCTGCATCACCAACATGGCCACCGGCATCCAGACGGTCAAGCATAGCCACGCCCGCGTGCTGGAGATCGCAAATCAGGCAGGCGATACTCTGTGCCGATGGCTGGGTGCGGTGATTCAGAGAATGGAGTAAAAAAGATGTGCTCTGTGTCAACGAGGTGGAAGCCTGCGCCCTTGCCGGAACCGAGACCTTTGAAGCGGACGCTGTTTTGACCCTGCTGCACGAAAAATACCCGCAGACCCGTCTGCTTCTGACAGCCGGGAGTGCGGGCAGCTACTATCTGGATGCAGAGCGGCGGCTGTTTGTCCCCTGCGAAAAGGTGCAGGCCGTGGATACTACAGCTGCCGGGGACACTTACAGCGGCTATTTTCTGGCGGGCCTTTGCAGCGGCAGTTCAGTAGAGGACGCCATGCGGCTTGCTACCAAAGCAGCCGGAATTGCCGTGCAGCGCAAAGGTGCAGCCCCATCCGGACTCCCGCCTGACCCCGGAGCACCCGGATGCGCAGATCATAGATGGCGTTTTGCCGGCGTATGATGTGCCGGAAAGCGCACTTTCCGACTATCTGCGGCCAGACTGGAGCGATGCGTGCATCAATGTCCGCACCGAGGAAGCCTACGAAACGGCCCATGAGGTGCTGCGGGCGGAAGGACTGTTTCTGGGCACATCGGCAGCAGCGGCTTTGCACGCAGCGGTGCAGGTGGGCCGCAGACCGGAGAATCAGGGAAAGAACATCGTGGTCATCGTCCCGGACAACGGCATGAAATATCTGTCTACGCCGATGTGCCGGCAGAAATGATAAAAAACACGATGATGCGTTTGACTTCTGAAAAGATTGCATAGTATTCTATAAAGGTGGCCCCGGAGAGCTGCAACAAGCCCTCCGGGGCCATTTTTGTTTTCCGACATCTTTTCCGCAGCGGCAAGGCGTGGTAGAATAAGGGCAGAACCAATCCACAGGTGAGAAAATCGAACTTCAGAGAGAGGAGATGTTTCTATGCAGTCTGATGAACTGAAACGCCGGATCTCGGCAGGCAGAGGAGATGCTCTGGCCGATCTGGTTTTGAGAAATGCCAGAATTGTCAATGTGTTTACCGATGAGATCGACACCGCTGATATTGCCATCAGCGGAAATTCGATCGTGGGCGTGGGTGCGTATCACGGCCGGAAAGAAGTTGATCTGCGCGGCAAATATGTCTGTCCGGGCCTGATCGATGGGCATATCCACATCGAAAGCTCCATGCTCTGTGGTCCGGCCTTCGAGCAGGCAGTGCTGCCCCACGGTACCACTGCGGTGGTCACAGACCCGCACGAGATCTCGAACGTTGCAGGGCTGGAAGGCTTGGATTTTATGCTGGAAACGACAAAAAATCTGACCCTTTCGGTTTATTTCATGCTACCCTCCTGTGTTCCGGCCACGGATCTGGATGAATCCGGTGCGGTGCTGAACGCAGAACAGCTCCGGCCTTACTACGGCGATCCCCGCGTGCTGGGGCTTGCGGAGCTGATGAATGCCTATGGGACGGTGCGCTGTGACCCGAAGATCCTGCAGAAGATCCGCGACTGCACCGAAGCGGGAAAGATCGTGGATGGCCATGCGCCGCTTTTGAGCGCTAAGGACCTGAATGCTTATATTACGGCAGGCGTTCAGTCCGATCACGAGTGCTCCAACATCGAGGAAGCCATGGAAAAACTCCGGCGCGGACAATACATCATGATCCGGGAAGGAACGGCTGCCAAAAATATGGAGGCCCTGATGCCGCTGTTCCGGGAGCCCTATTGCAGCCGCTGTATGCTGGTGACGGATGATAAGCACCCCAGTGACCTGCTGGACAGCGGCCACATCGATTCCAACATCCGTAAAGCGATCCGGTTGGGGGCGGACCCGGCAGTGGCCGTCAAAATGGCAACGCTGGTCCCGGCACAGTATTTTGGATTCAAGCAGCACGGTGCCGTAGCACCGGGGTATGCTGCCGACCTCATTGTAGTATCGGATTTTGAATCCTTTACGGTCGAACAGGTTTACAAGAATGGTACGCTGGTGGCCGAGCACGGAAAAACGCTGAAACCCGCACCGCTTGACATCGACCGTGTGAGATTTTTCCACGTTATGGATTCCTTTGATCTGGATGAGATCACACTGCAGGACCTGGAACTTCGGGAAAGCGGGGAGCAGGAGCGTGTCATCTGCCTGAACCGGGGCGAGCTGCTTACGGAGGAAAAAATCATCCCGTTCCAACGGCATCCGGGCAAAGCTCCCGGTGTGGACCCGGAACACAACATCGTAAAACTGGCCGTTTTTGAGCGGCATCATCACTCCGGCCATGTGGGCATTGGCTTTTTAGGAAACTTCAGCCTGAAATGCGGAGCCGTTGCATCGAGCATCGCACATGATTCCCATAACCTGATCGTGGCAGGGGACAACGATACCGATATGATGCTGGCCGGCAACACTGTGCGGAAAAACAAAGGCGGACTTGCGTTTGTGGCAGATGGACAGGTCGTGGCAGAACTTGCGCTTCCGGTGGCCGGATTGATGAGCACCGAAAGCGCAGAGAGCGTTGCGGCGAAAATGCAGGCGCTGAACGATGCCCTCAAGGCACATGGCGTGGCGGAAGATATCGGCATCTTTATGACCCTCGCCTTCGTCAGCCTTCCGGTCATTCCAAAACTCAGACTGAATACATACGGCATCATCGATGTAGCGCAGCAGAAAGTCGTTCCGGCTGTTTTTTAATAGGACCAGACAAAAATAATCCGAACTTGTTTCCGATAGGAGATGGGTTCGGATTATTTGTTTTCTTCGAAAAATTAGCGTTTGCGAAGCAGTGAAAGCCCCAGTGGGGCTTTTAAGCGACGGAACGGTCTTGCGTAGCAAGATGGAGGGGCTTTGCCCCGACAAGTTCCATGCAGGTGTCCGTGGAAGATGAAATCCGAAATCATAGATTGACCGATATAAACCACAACATGATTTCAGGAGGACACGAGTATGAAGTACGATGCAACAGCCCCTTTTTGTTTCGCCACAGTGCACAAATTCGAGTATGGTATACAACACGCCAATTGTTTTATCTGCCAAAGAGTGTTAATCTTTTTTGACAGGGCTTGTAATTCCCAGTAAATCGGTATAGTATACAGGCAGAGAGTAATCCTGCCGTACCACTCGGGATTAACTGAGCCAGGCACGGCTGTTATCTGGAGGTATTCAATATGAGCAGTCCTCTGCTGGAAGTAAAAGACTTACAAGTTGCCGTTGGTGAGGAACAGAAGATCCTGCTGAACGGCTTGAATCTAACCGTCTGCCCCGGCGAGACCCATGTTCTGATGGGCCACAACGGTGCCGGCAAATCCACCCTGATGAGCGCCCTGATGGGCGACCCCCGTTATACTGTGACCCGCGGCCAGATCCTTTTCCGCGGGCAGGACGTGACCCACGAGCCCGCCGATGTGCGTGCCCGGCTTGGCATGTTCCTCTCCTTCCAGACCCCGGAGGAGATTCCCGGCATCACGCTGGAAAACTTCCTGCGCACGGCCCAGAGTGCCATCACCGGCAAGCCGGTCAAGGTATTCGCCTTCCGCAAGGAGCTGGCACAGCAGATGGATGCGCTGGGCATGGACCCCAGCTATGCGGATCGTTACCTGAACGTGGGCTTCTCCGGCGGCGAGAAGAAGAAGAGCGAGATCCTGCAGCTGCTGATGCTCAAGCCCAGGCTGGCTCTGCTGGACGAGACCGATTCCGGCCTGGATGTGGATGCCGTCAAAACGGTGGCACAGGGTGTGCGCGCCTACCACAACGCCGAAAATGCCCTGATCATCATCACCCACAACGCCAAGATCCTGGAGGGCCTGAAGGTGGACTATGTCCATGTGCTGGACGATGCCCATATCGTGCGCACCGGCGGTGATGAGCTGGTGAATGAGATCATCGAGGAGGGCTTCCACGCAGTGAAGGAGGACAAAGCAGAATGAGAGCTTTTGAATCCGAAAAGACCGATGTTGCTGAGGTTGACCGCAGCATTTACGACATCCGGGACGGCAGCAACGCTGCCTTTGCGGTGAGCTCCGGCCTGACCAGCGAGATCGTGGAAAAGATCTCCGAGGAAAAGCACGACCCCGAGTGGATGCGCATTTTCCGCCTGAAAGCACTGGAGACCTACAACAAAATGCCGGTGCAGAACTGGGGTCCTTCCATTGCCGGGCTGGATATGAACAACATCGTCACCTATGTCCGCCCCAACACCGAGATGCGGGGCAAGTGGAGCGATGTGCCCGAGGACATCAAGAACACCTTTGAGCGTCTGGGTATCCCCAAGGCCGAGCGTGCTTCGCTGGCCGGCGTGGGCGCGCAGTACGACTCCGAGGTGGTATACCACAATGTCAAGGCCGAGGTAGCCGCACAGGGCGTAGTGTACACCGATATGGAGAGTGCCCTTACCGGCCCCTATGCCGAGATGGTGCGCAAACATTTTATGCGGCTGGTGCCCCCCACCGACCACAAGTTTGCAGCCCTGCATGGTGCCGTGTGGAGCGGCGGCTCCTTTGTGTATGTGCCCGCCGGGGTGCATGTGGAGATCCCGCTGCAATCTTACTTCCGTCTGAACGCCCCCGGTGCCGGTCAGTTTGAGCACACCCTCATCATTGTGGACAAGGGTGCTTACCTCCACTTCATTGAGGGCTGCTCTGCCCCCAAGTACAACGTTGCCAACCTGCACGCAGGCTGTGTGGAGATCTACGTCGGCGAGAACGCCCGGGTGCGCTACTCCACCATTGAGAACTGGTCGAAGAACATGTACAACCTGAACACCAAGCGTGCCCGGGTGGAAAAGGGCGGCACCATCGAATGGGTGTCCGGTTCCTTTGGTTCCCACACCTCCTGCCTGTATCCCATGAGCATCCTGGCGGGCGAGGGTGCCCGGATGGAATTCACCGGCATCACCTTTGCAGGTGCCGGTCAGGATCTGGACACCGGTGCCAAGGTGGTGCACGCTGCCCCCAACACCAGTTCTCACATCACCACCAAGTCCATTGCCCGGGATGGCGGTATCTCCAACTTCCGCAGCTCCGTCACGGTCCTGCCCAACGCGAAGAATTCCAAATCTGCCGTCTCCTGCGAGAGCCTGATGCTGGATGACCGTTCCCGCTCTGACACCATCCCTGAGATGGACATCCGCTGTGACGCTGTGGATGTGGGCCACGAGGCAAAGATCGGGCGCATCAGCGAGGAGGCCGTGTTCTACCTGATGAGCCGTGGCCTTTCGGAAGAGGATGCCCGTGCCCTGATCGTGGGCGGCTTTGCCGAGCCCATTGCCAAGGAACTGCCCGTGGAATACGCCGTGGAGATGAACAATCTGATCCACCTGGAAATGAAGGGCAGCATCGGCTGAGAGGAGGGCCGGACGTTTTATGAATGATCTGAACATGAACCGCTTGCCGGTTGCAACTTGGAACCAGTGCGGCGTGAACAGCGCCCCCAAAGCAGCGGCGCTGCCGGAGCTTTCCGGAAATTTCTGGGGTGAGGTCAACTTCGCCTATATCCTGCCCGCAGGGGTGGGGGAAGCCGAGAGCGACTTTTCCGCCTTTGCCGAGAGCGGCATGGGTGCTGAAACAGACGCTTATATCGCCGAAAACGCCACGGTCCGTCACGCACTGACCGTGGCTGAGGGTGTGTCCGTGGCGGAGCCTGTGATCTTGGAGGTGACACTGGATGCCGCCCATCCCACAGCCCTAACCAGCCTTTCGGTGGATGCAAAAGCGGGCAGCAGCCTGACCATCGTGCAGGTGCTGCGGGGCGATGCCGAACACGGTGCCGCCGCTTCCCTCACCCGCATCCGTGCGGGCGAGAACGCCCAAGTCCGGCTGGTGCAAATTCAGCTGCTGGGCGATAATGCCCGCCGCTGGAATGCAGCTGCCGTAGAGGAGGGCCGGAACGCCCGGGTCGAGCAGGTGCGCATTGAGCTGGGCGGTATCCTTTCTGCCTGCGGCACCCGCGCTGCGCTGAGCGCCGCCAAGAGCGAATATGATCTGGATGCCGTGTACTTTGGCAGCGGCAGTGCCCTGCTGGATTACAACGATGTGTCCGTTCACACCGCCAAGGACACCATGTGTGAGATGCACACCGCCGGTGTCCTGACCGGCCATGCAGACAAGATCCTGCGCGGCACCATCGATTTCAGGCGGGGTGCCAAGCGGGGCGTTGGCCATGAGAGTGAGGACGTGCTCCTGTTCAGCACCGATGCCCGCAACCGCACTGCACCTCTGATCCTGTGCGGCGAGGAAGAGGTGGAAGGCCAGCACGCCGCCTCCATCGGCCGCCTGGACGAGGAAAAACTGTATTATCTGCGCTCCCGCGGCCTGAGCGAGGCTCAGGCACGCCGCCTGATGGTGGATGCCCGCTTCGCCCCGGCACTGGACAAGATCCCGCTGGAAACCCTGCGGGACGAGGTACGCGCGGAAGCTGCAAGGAGGCTGGACAACGATGCCGAATGAATTCAACGATACCTGGCGCAGGGATTTTCCCATCCTTGCGGCTGACGAAAACGGCCAGCGGCTGGTCTATCTGGACAGTGCCGCCACCACCCAGCACCCGGTGCAGGTGCTGGATGCCGTGACCAATTACTACAAAAACAACAACGCCAACCCCCACCGGGGCGTGTACGAGCTGGCCATGCGTGCCACTGATGCCCACGAGGGTGCCCGCCACCGGGTGGCGCAGTTCTTCCATGCCGAGGATGATGAGATCGTGTTCACTCAGAACACCACCGAGTCTCTGAATCTTGTGGCGTACAGCTACGGCCTGCACTTCCTGCACGCGGGGGACGAGATTGTCCTCTCTGTTGCCGAGCACCACTCCAATCTGGTGCCCTGGCAGCGAGTGGCACAGGCCACCGGTGCAAAGCTGGTCTACCTGTACCCCGGCCCGGACGGCCGCCTGACCACCGACGAGCTGGACAAAAAGATCACTGCTAAGACCAGACTGGTCGCCATTGCCATGGTCTCCAACGTGCTGGGCCTGCGCGCTCCCGTGGAAGAGATCGTAACCCGCGCCCATGCCGTGGGCGCGGTGGTGGTGCTGGACTGCGCTCAGGCCGCCCCCCACATGCCCGTGGATGTAAAGCGGCTGGACGTGGACTTTGCCGCCTGCTCGGCACACAAGCTCTATGCCCCCATGGGCATGGGCGCGCTGTACGCCCGGGCAGAGCTGCTGGAAAAAATGCCGCCCTTCCTGAGCGGCGGCGATATGATCAGCACCGTGCATGAGCAGAGTGCCACCTGGGCTGAGGGTCCCCGCAAGTTCGAGGCCGGTACCCGCAATGTGGGCGGTGAGGTCGGCTTTGCCGCCGCACTGGACTACATGAATCACATTGGCTGGGATGCCATGATGCAGCACGAGCACGCCCTGCTGGACCGGATGCTCAAGGGCATGGCGGCTCTGCCGTGGCTGACCGTTTACGGTGAACCGGCGGCCGACGGGCGATTCGGCGTGGTGTCCTTCAATGTCAAGGAGGTTCACCCCCACGATGTGGCCACCATTCTGGACGCGGGCGGCGTGGCTATCCGCGCTGGTCACCACTGCGCCCAGCCCCTGATGGAGTATCTGGGCATCGGGTCCTGCTGCCGGGCAAGTCTTGCCCTCTACAACACGGAAGAAGACGTGGACGCCCTGCTGAACAATCTGGAAAATGTACGAAAGGTGATGGGTCTATGAATCTGAACGAGCTTTATACCCAGGTCATCACGGAAAACAGCCGCAGCAAGGAGAACCGCCACCCCGTTGAGGGGGCCACCCACAGCCTGGAGGGTGTGAACCCCAGCTGCGGCGATGATATCACCCTGCAGCTGCGCGTAAAGAATGGCGTGATCGAGGATGCCGGTTTCATCGGCAGCGGGTGCGCCATCTCGCAGGCATCGGCCTCCCTGATGATTGATCTGGTCAAGGGCCGCACCGTGGAGGACGCGCGGCGGCTGCTGGGACTGTATTTTAAGATGATCAAGGATAAGATCACGCCCGAGGAGCTGGACGAACTGGAGGACGCGGCTGCCCTGCAGGGCATTGCCCATGTCCCCGCCCGGGTCAAGTGTGCGGTGCTGGCATGGCACACGCTGGAAGAAGCTCTGGACGGCGAGGGCAAAGTAAAACAGTAAATGAAAAAGGGGCTGTTGCAAAATAGCCCCAACGAAAAAATGAGATAGACATCCCCGAAAGGGGTTGCCTATCTCATTTTTTGTTGTAAGCTGAAACTGTCATGAACCAACTACAACATGAACAGTATACAGGAAAGGGCGGCATATATCAACAACTGACCCTACCAATAAGCGAAAATATTTTAATAGATGAACATGAACCGGTGTACAATGGAAAGCCTGAATCTGCGCCCCATCGAAAAATCCAAGATCGATTGTGCTAAAAAGCTGTTTGCGAAGTTGTCCGATGGACTTGTGACCTATGACCATGTAAGCAACTATCAGGAATTGCTGAATAAGGTGTTAAAATAAAGGGGTGAACGGTGTCCATCCGGGCAAGTACCAAGATTTTTTGACAAATTCTGTGC
>OHCU01000028.1_pt1 | contig 126662 bp, 141 predicted proteins | sample 1566861 | NCBI WGS metagenome assembly OHCU01 (sample SAMEA3879521, study PRJEB24766) | human gut metagenome | biome: human-associated habitat; feature: feces | place: USA | collected 1985/1987
CCAAGTCCTGCATAATGAGCATGGCAATCGTCCGAAGCCCGGCCCCCAGCTTTTTTAAGTCAAGGCATACCAAACGGCGGTTCAAGTCCACATTGGTTTCATGGTTGAACACGTTAAGAGAACCCGACACATAAATTTCAAGGGCAGTTGCCAGCCGTATGGTCTTATGTCAAGAAAAAGTACAAATTAAATATAACCAATTTTCTCTATGCTTAGCAAAGCTTAACTTGCTCTTTTTATCGCATTTTCTTCTAGATTTTTCAGATAGACAAAAAGAGTGCGCTCTACTGTGCCGTATGGAGCCTGCTGGCCTCCCAGACCGCTTACGAGTGCTGGCATCTGGTGGAAGTATTCTTCGAGCGGCGGGGTACGCCCCTCGACCTCAGAAGCCTGCCGGTCATGCTGGCACAGCTGGCCGCTGGTGCATTCTTTTATTTTGTTATCTGCACCACCCTCTCCCGGAAGATGTCTTATAAAGGAGCGTATAACATCGGCCCGCGCCAGCTGACCAGCGCCTTTTTCATCGGAATCCTCTTCATGTTCCAGGCTGCGCTGCTGAGCGGCGGGCAGGTGGTGGCGCTGGATCGCAGTCTCGTCATGACGATGTTTGTCGGGCAGTTTTACTTCCTGACCCTGCTCTACTTCCAGACCGAGGTGTTCAAGCTCTCGGCCGTGCAGAAGGAGATGGACACCCTCAACCTGTTATATGAGCGCCAGCGGGAGCAGTACCAGGTGGCGCGGCAGAACGTCCAGATCATCAACAAGCGCTGCCACGAGCTGAAGCTTCAGATCGCCGCGCTCCGCCAGATGTCGAGCGCCCCGGCAGACCCGGAGCTGAAAGCCCACATCGACGAGGCCGAAAAGGCCGCTCAGCTCTACGACGCCAGCCGAAACACCGGCAATGAGGTGCTGGACGTGGTGCTCACGGAAAAGAGCCTGCTCTGCGAGTCCCGCCGCATCCAGCTCAACGCGGTGACGGACGGCAGCTGTCTGAGCTTTTTTGAGGCCGGCGACCTCTACGCCCTTTTTGCCAATATGCTGGACCACGCCATTGAAAGTGCAGTGAAGGTGCCGGAACCGGAGCGCCGCTGCATCGACCTGCTGGTCTGCACCCGGCAGAGCTTCGTGGTGGTGAACGTCATCAGCCCCGACCGCCCGGCGGAGTCTGCCGACACCCGTGCCGCCCACTACGCCGTCAAAGTGACCAACCGCATCGTTCAGAAGTATAAAGGGACCCTGACCACAGAGAGCCAGAACGGGTTCTTTGCGGTGAAAATTATTTTCCCGCAGAGGGGATAACCTCTCCGTCAGCGCTGACGCGCTGCCACCTCTCCTATCGAGGAGAGGCCTTGGCATTCCGGAAAGCCTTCTCTCTTCGCCAGAGGCTCCCCTCGGTAGGGGAGCTGTCGAGCGAATGCGAGACTGAGAGGTTTATACACTTATAAGGAGTTTACCATGAAAAAACGATTCCTCGCATTCCTGCTGGCTGTCTGCGTGGCTGTTTCCATGCTGGTGCTGCCCGCCTCTGCGGTCGGCTCCAACGCGGCAGTCCAGACGGCGACGGCACTGGGCGGTCTGACCGCCGAGCAGGCCGGTTCTCTGGGTGCGCCCCTCACTCGTGGGCAGGCGGCCCGCCTCCTCACCGCATTCTCTGCTTACCGCGATACCACCACGGCACAGGGCCGCACCGGCCGCCTCTACAGCGATGTGGACAGCGACTCTCCCTATGCGGTCTACGTCCGCACCGCTGTCCAGAACGGCTGGATGACCGGCTACTCCGACGGCAGCTTCCGCCCGGACAACACCGTCACGCTGGAAGAAGCCTGCACCATGGCGCTGCGCCTGCTGGGCTATGATGTGGCAAAGCTGGGCGGTACCTTCCCCACAGCTCAGCTCAGCAAGGCCAGCGCACTGGGCCTGCGCAATGAGATCAATGCCCGTCAGGGCGAGACTCTGACCCTCGAGCAAGGTACCATGCTCTTCTACAACGCCCTCACCGCTATGAACGGCAGCGGTCAGGTCTACGCTTCCACCCTGGGCTTTGCCGTGAGCAACGGCCAGGTGGACATCTCTTCGGTCCTGCTGGACAACGTCAAGGGCCCCTTCGTGGCAGATGCTTCCACCGTCCTGCCCTTCGCCCCGGCGGCCATCTACCGCAACGACGAAGTCACCACCTCTGCGGCCCTCTCTCCCTATGATGTCTACTATTATAACGAGAGCGCCCGCACCGTCTGGCTCTACAACAAGCGCGCCGCAGGCCGCGTGACGGCTGTCTCGCCCTCGGCCAGCGCTCCGACCTCTGTGACCGTGGCCGGCGTCACCTACACCATCGCCTCGCCCTCTGTGGCCTACCAGCTGTCTTCTCTGTCCGGCGGCGGCGTGGGCCAGGTGGTCACTCTGCTGCTGGGCATGAACGATGCAGCTGTCTCCGTCCTCACCGGCGACGCGGCAGACGCTGTGTTCTACGGCGTGGTCCAGTCCTCATCCCGCACCCTTGTGGAGACGAACAGCGCTGAGGTGCAGCAGGCTGTCTCGGTCATGTGTACCGACGGCACCGCCCGCACCGTCAACGTGGATAATAAGCTCAATTTCCCGGCCGGCAAGCTGGTGGAGATCAGCGTGGACGGTGACGGCGAACGCGTCCAGTCCATCTCGCCCCGCTCGACCAGCGGCACCGTCAGCGCCGACGGCACCGCGCTGGGCGACACCCCGTTTGCAGACAACGTGCAGATCATTGATACGACGTCGGAGGGTGTGGCTGGGGCAGTTCGCCCCAGCCGCCTATCGGGGGTAACTCTGAGCGAAAGCGACGTCCGCTACTACACCACCAATTCTGCGGGCCAGATCGACCGGGTCATCCTCGACGATGTGACCGGTGACCTGTGGGAGTACGCTGCGCTGGATTCTGTCCGCCGCCTGACGGACGAAGCCGCCAAGAAGATCGACAAAAAGATCAGCGACAAGGCACAGGACGCCGCAAGAGAGGCCGCAGGCCTCCCCGCTGCGACCACCACCAAGGCAGCCAAGACCGATGAGGAGACCTTCCAGGATGTGAAGAACATCCTTGTCCCCAGCACCAGCGATGTGCTCTACGGTCTCATCGACGGCAGTGTCGTCAGCTCTACCTGGAACACCCTTACCGGCAAGACGGACCAGCTGTTCAGCTATGTGCTCCGCCGCACCGGCGACAGCGTGGGCGGTACGCTGGGCGATTTCCTCAACTATCTGGGCGAGGGCGCGACCTACGTCTGCTACTCCGGCGGCAAGCAGGTGGCCTACAGCACCGCAACCAAGTACCCCGTTATCGCAGGCGGCATCGCCATCGGCCGTTCTGCCGACGGCAAGGCCATCAACCGGATGCTCCAGCTCTCGCCGGTAGTCATCGATAAGCTGGGCGCAGCTTCGGTCATGAGCGGCGACAAGCGCTATGAGACCGCCGACGATATGCAGGTGTATCTGTGGTCGAACGGCCAGTATTTCGCCACCTCGCTGCCCAAGATCAACACCGAGGATTATAAGCTCATCGGCTGGTACGACAACTTCGGCTGCTCCGGCGGCAGGAAGATCCGTATCCTTGTGGCCGTCAAGACGAACTGAGCCTGAAATTTTCCAATCACAGAACAGCAGCCTCGCGGCAGATGAAGCGGGGCTGCTGTTTTATTACACTGCAAATTTGCTGTTGAATTTTACAGCGCATCTGTTATACTAGACTTGAAAGGAGCTGATCTTATGCCGAACATCAAACCTATTTCCGATTTGAGAAACTATACCGAGGTGCTGCGGGATGTCGAGGAAGGGGCACCGGTCTTTCTGACCAAGAATGGCCGCGGCCGGTACGCCATCGTGGATATGCACGATTATGAAAAGGCACAGGCTACCATCCGGCTCATGAACGAAATTGCCAAGGGCCGCCGTTCAGGGGAGACGGAAGGTTGGCTGACGCTGGAGGCCGTAGAGAAAAATCTCGGAATTGCCGATGAATAAAGTGATAGTAGCACCGAAAGCACAAGGTGATCTTTTAGAGATTCGGGATTATATTTCGGATGAGTTGCAAAATACAGCTGCGGCTAAAAAGGCAGTGGCTAAAATTACAAAGAAAATTCGGATATTGCAGGAACATGCATTGATGGGAGCGCCGTTAGCCTCCGTCTCCGACGCAAGCAGTGACGAGAGGTTTCTGGTCAGCGGAAGCTATCGGATCTTTTACCATGTGAATGGCAGTGATGTGTTCATCGACCGTGTGCTTTACGGGCGCAGAGACTATCTGCGGGTGCTGTTTGGAGACAGCATCAAAGAGGAAACCGAATAAGCTGTCGGGAGGCCCCGCTTTGCGGGGCCTCCTTTCGTTCTCCTATTTGCCACACGCCCTATTTCGTGTTACAATAAAAACCAGAAAAATTGCGGAAAAAGGAGGTGCGGCAATGATACGCATTGCTCTGGTGGAGGACGAGGCAGAGGTGCGGGCGCAGCTTCAGGGCTATGTGCAGCGGCACACCCGGCAGTACGGCACCGAGTTCGCGGTGACGGAGTTCGCCGACGGCATGGAGCTGCTGGATGATTACCGCCCGGTGTACGACATCCTGTTTCTGGACGTGGAGATGAAGCATCTGGACGGCATGGAGACGGCCCGGCGGGTGCGGGAGCTGGACAAGGACGTCATCATCGTTTTTATCACGAATATGGCGCAGTACGCCATCGGCGGGTACGCCGTGGGCGCGCTGGACTATGTGCTCAAGCCGGTGCCTTATTTTGCGTTTTCGCAGCAGCTGCGCAAGGCCGAAGAGCAGCTGCGCCGCCGCGCACGGCATTATCTGGCCCTGCCGGTGGAGGGCGGGATGCGGCGGCTGGATTCGTCCCTCATCTATTATCTGGAAAGCGAGGGACACCGCGTCCATTTTTATACCGAAGAGGGCGATTTCGTGGCGGCAGGCACCCTGAAAGCATTCGAGGAAAAGCTGGCCGAGCGGCCCTTTGCCCGCTGCAACAGCGGCTACCTTGTCAATCTGGCACAGGTGAAGAGCGTGCAGCAGGGGATGGTGCAGGTGGGAGCCTACGAATTGCAGGTCAGCCGCCCCCGGCGGAAAGCTTTCCTCGCGGCGCTGGCCGACCACATCGGGGGTGAGGGCGCATGACGGCACTGCCCAGCATCCCGCGCCTGTATACGGCGCTGGCCGAGTGTCTGGCCGTGGGCATCTACGCCCTGCCGCTGGGCCTCCGCTTCGGCAAAACGGCCGCCATCGCTGCCAGTGCGGCATGGGCGCTGGCCCTGAGTGCTTTTTTGCAGGCCACGGGCGGCGTCCCGCTGGCGTGGTGGATCCCCTGCATGGCGGCAGCTGTGGGGATACAGTATTTATACCTCTGGGTCACCCGCACCATCTCCCTGCTGGAAGCGGGCTATGTCTGCGCCCGGGCCTTCGTTCTGGCCGAGCTGGCGGCCAGCGCCGAGTGGCAGCTGCACTGCTTCCTCTGGCCTCAGCGCAGCGGGGCCGACGGCCTGTCACTGCTGCTTCTGGTGGTGGTCTACGGCGGCGTTTTCGGCTGCATCTGGGTGCTGGAGCATAAGCACAAAAGTCCCAAGGGCCATATCGTCATCAGCGGAAAAGCGGCCCTCGTGGCCGTCGTCATGGCGGCGATGGTCTTCGCGGTGAGCAATCTGCTCTTTCTCGGCGACCGCGAGGTGGACATGAGCGTCTACTACATCCGCACGCTGGTGGACATCTGCGGCGTGCTCATCCTGACGGTCCAGCACGAGCAGCTGCGGGAGGCGGCGCTCCACAGCGAGCTTGCCGCCATGGACGAGGTGCTCCACCGCCAGTACGAGCAGTACAAGCGGAGCAAGGAGGGCATCCGACTCATCAACAGCCGCTATCATGAGCTGAAGATCCAGATCGCGGACATCCGCGCCGAGCGCGACCGGGCCAAGCAGGACGCGGCTCTGGCCCGGATGGAGAGCGGCATCCGGCAGTATGAAGCGGAGAACAAGACTGGCAACCCGGTATTGGATACCCTGTTGACCGCCAAAAGCATGGACTGCCAGCAGCGCGGCATCAACATGACCAGTGTGGCCGACGGCAGCCAGCTGAGCTTTCTGAGCACGCGGGAGCTGTGTACCCTCGTGGGTGCGCCGCTGGACAACGCCATCGAGAGCGTGCTGGCCGAGCCCGACCCCGAAAAGCGTCTGCTGCGGGTGGCCATCTATAACCAGAGCGGCTGCGTGATGCTCCGCTTCGAGAACTACTGCGCCCAGCCCGTGGAGCTGGGCGCGGACGGTCTGCCCGTCCACAATGCCCACGGCGGCTACGACCTGCAGGGCGTGCAGGCGGCCGCCCAGCGCCACGACGGCACCATGACCCTTCATTGGGCCGACGGCTGGTTCACCCTGCGGATCTTGCTGCCGGTCCCATCGTGAGAAACGTCTCTGTCATCGCACAGCGATGACAGAGACGTTTTGTTATTCTGCACAATAAAACCGCTCTCGAAATTGTGGATTAGCACAATAAAATTTGAAATCAAATTGAAACTTCTGCAAAATATGCCTCCAAAATGACAGATTGTGAAGATGTTTGTGAATTTTCTTTGAATCCATTTATAATAGAGGCAACGCTCCGGGAGCTGTGCCCGGGAAATATGGATTCAGAATAAGGAGGAAGAAAATTATGTTGTCCATCAATCTGGATGATGTAATGCAGGTAGTTTCGAACATTCAGAACTATCTGATTGCATTCAGCGTCGTCCTCGTACTCGCGCTCCTCGTGATGTTCGCGGTGCGGAAGATGCCCAAAGCGAAAAAGAAGATGATTCGTGCGCAGTCCGGCCTCGCCATTCTGCTGGCGCTGGCGATTGTCGTCAACCTCATCTGCACCGGCCCCATGTCCACCATGCTGGACCTGGTCTCCGGCGAAGGTTCCATCCGTGAGGAGACTTCCGCAGAGGCCACCGAGCTGGTCAATGAGATCACCCAGGAAGGCATCGTTCTGGCTCAGAACGATGACAACATCCTGCCTGTGGCTTCCGGCTCCAAGCTGAACGTCTTCGGCTGGGCTTCCACCAGCCCCTGCTACGGCGGCACGGGTTCCGGCGCTCTGAACGACGCTTACCCTGTCACCGACCTGCTCACCGGTCTGCATGATGCAGGCATCGAGACCAACGACGAGCTGAGCAAGTTCTACACCGATTACTGCTCCACCCGCCCCAGCGTCGGCATGGCACAGCAGGACTGGACCCTGCCCGAGCCGAATGTCAGCCTGTACACCGACGAAATGATGGCAAACGCCAAGGCATACTCTGACACCGCCATGGTCGTCATCACCCGCGTCGGCGGTGAGGGCGCAGACCTTCCCACCGATATGTCTGCTGTCGTGGACGGCAGCTGGGTCCGCCGTGTGGCAGATTACCGTGGCTCTCAGCGCGGCGCCGGCTACTACAACGGCACTTACGATGACAGCCTGAACGAGGGCAATGACTGGGATAAGGGCGACCACTTCCTGCAGCTGTCCAACCGGGAGGAAGAGCTCATCGACCTCGTCACTTCCAACTTCGACAACGTCATCGTCGTTTACAACGGCGCAAACGCTTTCGAGATGGACTGGGTCAAGGATTACCCCCAGATCAAGGGCGTCCTGCTCTGCCCCGGCACCGGCCAGTCCGGCTTTGAGGGCTTTGGCCGCGTGGTCGCCGGTGAGGTCAATCCCTCCGGCCGTACCGCTGACACCTATGCTGCTGACCTGACCGCTTCTCCGTGGTGGAACAACTTCGGCGACTTCAAGTACACCAACGCTTCCGAGTTCAATTCCAACGCAAGTATGTTCGACCCCGAGGGTACCACTCCCTCCTTCGTCAACTACGTTGAGGGCATCTACGTCGGCTACAAGTTCTATGAGACTGCCGCCGATGAGGGCCTCATCGACTATGACAAGGAAGTTGTCTATCCCTTCGGCTACGGCCTGAGCTACACCACCTTCACCCAGAAGATGAGCGACATCACCAGCGACGGCAGCAGCCTGAAGTTCTCTGTCACCGTCACCAACACCGGCTCTGCTGCCGGCAAGGATGTCGTGGAGATCTATAATGATCCTCCGTACACCAACGGCGGCATTGAGAAGGCTTCCGCAAACCTGCTGGACTTCGCCAAGACTAGCGAGCTTGCCCCCGGCGAGAGCGAGACCATCGACTTCACCATCCCGGTCGAGGATCTGGCTTCCTACGATTACAAGAACAACGGCTGCTATGTGCTGGAGGCTGGCGATTACATCCTCAGCACCAACTCTGACTCCCACAATGTTCTGGATTCCAAGACCTACACTGTCGCTTCCGACATTGTTTACAACGAGTCCAACAAGCGCGAGAGCGACGAGGTCGTGGCGACCAACCAGTTCGATTTCGCCGAGGGCGAGATCACCTATCTGTCCCGTGCAGACGGCTTTGCAAACTACGACGAGGCCATTGCCGCTCCCGCTGCCTATGAGATGAGCGATGAGGTCAAGGCTGGCTTCGAGAACTGCTTCACCTACACCGAGTCCGGCTACGAGAAGGACGAAGATGCCAACGCAGAGGACATCACCACCGGCGCAAAGAACGGCCTCAAGCTGGCTGACCTGCGCGGCGTGGATTACAACGACTCCAAGTGGGATGACCTGCTGGATGAGATGAGCATCGACGACCTGCAGCAGACCATCGGCTTCGGCGGCTATCAGACCGCAGCCGTGGACAGCATCGGCAAGGTGCGCACCAACGACTGTGACGGCCCTGCATCCATCAACAACAACTTCACCGGCGTCGGTTCTGTCGGTTTCCCGGCTGCTACCCTCATCGGTATGACATGGAGCAAGGATCTGGCCCACGACTTCGGCGACAGCATCGGCAAGATGGCCAATGAGATGAACACTTCCGGCTGGTATGGCCCGGCTATGAACATCCACCGCACCGCATTCTCCGGCCGTAACTTCGAGTACTACTCTGAGGACGGTGTCCTGTCCGGTGCTATGGCCGCAAACGCCATCGCAGGCGCACAGGAGCACGGCGTCTACGCTTACATGAAGCACTTCGCCCTGAACGATCAGGAAGGCAACCGTAACTGCATGGCGGCTACTTGGTCCAACGAGCAGGCGATCCGCGAGATCTACCTCAAGCCCTTCGAGATGTCTGTCAAGGATGCTGACTGCCACGCTGTCATGTCTTCCTTCAACTACATCGGCAATCGCTGGGCTGGCGGCTGCTCTGAGCTGCTGCAGAACGTCCTGCGCGGCGAGTGGGGCTTCCTCGGCTTCGTCGAGACCGACTACTTCGGTGTCTACGGCTACATGACCGCCGATCAGGCTGTCCGCAACGGCGGCGACCTGATGCTCTGCACCACCGGCAACGATTACAACAAGGTGACCGTTCTGACCACCAGCAGCAAGCAGGCAATGCGCACCGCTGCCAAGAACATCCTCTACACCGTGGTCAACAGCCGCGCTTATGAGGCTGAGAACCTGAACCCCGGCATGGCAAAGTGGAAGGTCATCCTGATCGGCGCTGACGTCGTGGCCGCGCTGCTCATCGTTGGCTTGGAGTACACCGCCATCAAGAACTACAAGAAGCGCAAGGAAGAAGAGGAAGAAGTCTAAACCGGACCCTCTCTCCATGCAGCACCTGAACTGAACCAACGGCAAAGGCCCGCTGCACCAGACAGCGGGCCTTTGCCCTGCTCAGGATAAAATGAGGAAAATGCGATGAAGCATACCGACATCATCCAGAAACTGAACTTAGAGCAAAAATGCGCCCTGCTCTCAGGCGAGACTGTCTTTACCACCCGCGCTCTGCCGGGCAAGGGCATCCCGGCCATCACCCTTTCGGACGGCCCCAACGGTGTCCGCAAGCAGGCCGGCGCCGCCGACCATCTGGGCCTCAACCCCAGCGTTCCGGCAACCTGCTTTCCGACCTCTTCCGCCACCGCGTGCAGCTGGGATGAGAAGCTGGGCGAAGCCGTGGGCGAGGCACTGGGCGAGGAAGCCGCCGCGCAGGAAGTGGCTGTCCTGCTCGGCCCCGGCCTGAACATCCAGCGCAGCCCCCTCTGCGGCCGCGACTTCGAGTATTTCTCGGAAGACCCCATCCTCGCGGGCAGGATGGCCGCCGCCTATGTGCGCGGCATCCAGAAAAACGGCATCTCTGCCTGCCCCAAGCACTTTGCGGTCAACAGTCAGGAGCTGCGCCGCATGGCCAGCGACTCGGTGCTCGATGAGCGCACCCTGCGGGAGCTGTATCTGACCGGCTTCGAGATCGTGGTGAAAGAGGCAAAGCCCAAGACCATCATGACTTCCTACAACCTCATCAACGGCACCTACGCCAACGAGAATGCCCACCTGCTGCAGGACATTCTGCGGAAGGACTGGGGCTTCGACGGGGCCGTCGTCACCGACTGGGGCGGCTCCAATGACCACGCCCTCGGCGTGAAGAACGGCTCCACCCTCGAAATGCCCTGCCCCGGCGGCGACTCCATCCGGGAGCTGATGAAGGCCGTACAGGACGGAAAAATTTCCGAGGCCGACGTGGACGCCCGTCTCGACGAGATGCTGGAACTGGTGCTCTCCACCCACGCTGCGGTGGAAAAAGCGCCCCGCACCTTCGACGCTGCCGCGCACCATAAGCTTGCCCGCCGCGCGGCCGCAGAGAGCATCGTCCTGCTCAGGAACGAGGGCGGCATCCTGCCGCTCAAGCCCAATGAGAAGCTGGCCGTCATCGGCGACTTTGCCGAGACGCCCCGCTATCAGGGCGCGGGTTCCAGCGCCGTCAACGCCCTGCAGGTGGACACCCTGCTGGACTGCATCAAGGCCGACGACAGCGGCATCACCCTCGTGGGCTATGCCTCCGGCTTCGAGCGTCAGGGTGCAGCCGGCGCCGAGAAGCTGGAAGAGGCTGTGGCCCTCGCAAAGAAGGCCGACACCGTTCTGCTCTGCCTCGGCCTCGATGAGCTGCGGGAGAGCGAAGGCCTTGACCGCGCCGACATGAAGCTGGCCGAGAACCAGCAGCGGCTTCTGGCCGCTGTGGCTGCCGTCAACCCGAACGTCGTCGTTCTGCTGAGCGCCGGTGCGCCGGTAGAGACGCCGTGGGCCGGCCAGTGCAGGGCGCTGGTCTACGGCGCACTGGGCGGACAGGCAGGCGCCGGCGCGGCCGCAGACATCCTCACCGGCAAGCTCTGCCCCTGCGGCAAGCTGTCCCAGACCTGGGCGCAGGGGCACGACGATACCCCCGCCAAGGCGAACTTCGGCGGCGAGGGCCGGAATGTGGAGTACCGCGAGGGCCTGTATGTGGGCTACCGGTACTATCAGACCGCCGGTGTGCCAGTGGCGTTTCCCTTCGGCTACGGCCTGAGCTACACCACCTTCGAGTACAGTGATTTGAAGGCAGACGAGAAGGGCGTGACCCTTACCGTCACCAACACCGGCAGCTGTGCCGGTGCCGAGATCGTTCAGCTCTACGTCGCAAAGCAGGACGCAAAAATCTTCCGTCCGGCGCAGGAGCTGAAGGGCTTTGCAAAGGTCTTCCTCGCCCCCGGCGAGAGCAGGACGGTGAGCATCGCTCTGGACGACAAGGCGTTCCGCTACTGGAACGTCAGGACTGACCGCTGGGAAGTCGAAGGCGGAAGCTATCAGCTCCGCGTGGGTGCATCCAGCGCAGACATCCGCCTGACAGCGGAAGTCTCCGTCAAGGGGACCGACGCTCCCGACCCCTACGAGGGTCTCGACCTGCTCCACTACGTCTCCGGCCAGATCAGCTATGTGACCGACGCCGAGTTCGAGGCTCTGCTGGGCCGCCCTGTGCCGGAGGATGTCGTCCGCATCGACCGGAACATGACGCTGGGCGAGATGGGCCATGGCCGCAGTCCGCTGGGCTGGGTGGCACAGAAGGTGCTGCGCTGCCGTCTGGACAGCAGCTTTGCAAAAGGCACCCCCGACCTGAACACCGTGTTCCAGTATAATATGCCGCTGCGCGCGCTGGCCAAGATGACCAACGGCATGGTGAGCATGGGCATGGTGGACGGCCTCGTCTGGGAGCTGAAAGGCTTCTGGCTCGTGGGCATCCTCCGGATCGTCTATGAGTTCGTCAAGAATCTCATCCTGAACAGCCAGATGGAAAACCGGCTCAAAAACAGCTGAAAGGAATAAGGCCATGAATTTCTGGAATAACTTTGCCGCAAAGCATCCGGCCGCGGCCAAATGGGTGCGGGAGGGTGGACTGTTCGTCATCGTGTCCAACCTCATCACCCTGTTCAAATACCTGCTTCTGCAGTTCCTGCCCAAGGCGTTTGCAAGCCTGCCGGTGGTGGACTTCGGCTGGCCGGGCATCGACATCACCCTGTTCGGCGAGACCTTCAAGTGGAACATCCTCGGCTACGACGCGGCCCACGGCGGCCTACCCTACTTCTGCGCCTACATGGTGGCCATGGTCATCGGCGAGTGCATCAATTTCCCCATCCAGCGCAACCTCGTCTTCCGCAGCAAGGGCAGCCTCGCCAGGCAGATCGGCTGGTATCTGCTGGCCTTCTGCCTCATCACCTGCATCGTCAACTCCATCAACTGCATCTGGGTGGCTGCGGCCGGTCTGCTGGTGCCTGATTTCATCTACAACATCGGCACCACGGTGCTCAACGGCGGCATCTCGATGGTCATCTTCTTCTTCGTGAACAAGATCATCTTCCCCGAAGGCGAAGCCGCAAAATAATCTGCCATCTTCTTTATTTTCATCATTTTCTTCATCCGAACTGGCAGGCATCGCCTCGCCGGACTCATCCTTGCAGGCATCCTGGCGGCTACGATGTCCACGGCGGACAGCCAGATGCTGGCCGTTTGCGTGGTGGTCAGCCTCGTGACCCCGGCTCCCACGGAGGATATTCTGGCCGAGTTCGACGCGGCAAAATAACCGGTAAAAACAAGAGGAGGGCCTGTGCTGAAACCCGGCACAGGCTCTCCTTTTATGCTTGTGTGACGCTTCCGTGCTCCACTCGGTATACCTTGTCAAACTGCTTCATGAACGCCCCCGAGACGTCGTGGGTGATGGCCACCACCATGCAGGGGAGAGCGAGCAGATTTTCCATGACCTGTCCGCTGGTGTCGGGGTCGAGGCTGGCGGTGATCTCGTCGGCGATGATGAGGTCGTACCGGCGAAGTGCCAGCCGCGCGATGCCGATGCGCTGGCGCTGCCCGCCCGAGAGATTCTTGCCGTTCTCGCTGATGAGGGTGTCGAGGCCGTCGGGCAGGGTGCTCACCCAGTCGGTGAGACCCGCCGTCCCGATGGCGTGGGAAAGCTGAGCCTCGGGGAAGTCCGCGCCGAGGCAGATGTTGCTGCGGAGGGTGTCATTGAAGAGATAGGTTGTCTGGGCAATGTAGCCTACCCGCTGGTAGAGGCTCTGACGGTCGATGTCCCGCAGCTGCTGGCCGTTGAAGAGGATGCTGCCGGTATAGTCTGGGTAGTACTGGAACAGCAGCTTTGCCAGTGTAGACTTGCCGCAGCCGCTTTCGCCTACGAGGACGGCTTTTTCCTGCCCGGAGATCGTCAGCCGGACGCCGCGCAGCACCGGTGCAGCGGCTCCGGGGTAGGCAAAGCCGGTGTCCTTGCACTCGATGTGCTCGAGTTTACCGATGGCCCGGCCCGCAGAGACTCTTTCCGGGCCGGACATGGCTGCTTCCAGCCGCTGACGAATGCCCTTCGAAGATCTGACCTTGGCCCAGCACTGGGCGATCTGATTACAGGGCGTGATGACGAAGTTCGCCATGCTGGCGGCGGTGGAGACGGTGCCCATCGTCAGCCGCCCGTCGAAAGCGAGAAAAAGGCCCACCAGCATGACGATGGGGAAGATGAGGTTGCTGATGAGAGAGGTGTTGACCACCATGGCGTTGAGGCTCTGCTGGTAGGCCTGCTCGCTGTCGCGGGCCTGCCGGGCAGCATCCCGGTGGCGGGCGGCATAGGCGTCCTCCCGCAGAAAGCCCCGGATGACCTCGAACCCGCCCAGAAGCTCCTTGAGCTGCTGGGTGTAGCCCGCCATCTGGAGCGAAAAAGCGTCTCGGGAGGCTTTGAGCCGCTCATTCATCTTCCGGGGCAGGACCAGCGGCGGCACGGTCACAAGCAGGATGGCCGCCAGCATCACCGGGCTGATGTAAAGGTACATCCCCAGCGCACAGAGCATGATGCCGCCCCAGAATGCGATGTTGAAGAGGGACATATAATAGTCGTCGTAGAGGGTGCGCAGGTCGGTGGTCAGCAGGGAGAGATAGGCTGCGTCGCCCTCCCGCTGATATTGGGACACCGGGCGGCGCAGCACCCGCTCCATGACCTGTCCCCGTACCTGCTCCACGGCACCGCAGGCGAGTTTTGTAAAGGAGCGGCGGCTCAGCCGTTCGAAAAACCAGCTGGTGAAGGTGATGAGGAACACCAGCCCCATATAGCCCAGCGCCTCCTGCTTGCTCTTGGAGTCGATGAGCCACTTGAGCTGGAAGTTTTTCAGCGGCGCGAAAAAGGATACCGCCGCTGTAAAGAGCGCGAAGAGCATGAGCTTCACCCAGTGGTGTCGGAAGTAGTCGTTGACCGTTGCTTTTTTCATGCGCAGTATCCTCCGCAGAGTACTATAAAACGAGATGGATTACAAGAAAGACCCCTCCGACTTCCTTTTTGCGGGAGATCGGAGGGGTCTTGATCTTATGGCCTTATGTAAGAGGTGCTGTCAGCTTACAGCTGGGGGCCGGCGGAGACCAGAGCCTTGCCGTGCTCGTTGCCCTCGTACTTTGCGAAGTTCTTGATGAAGCGGCCAGCCAGATCCTTGGCCTTCTCTTCCCACTGAGCGGCATCTGCGTAGGTGTCGCGGGGGTCGAGGATGGCGGGGTCAACGCCGGGCAGAGCGGTGGGGACCTCGAAATCGAAGTAGGGGATCTTCTTGGTGGGAGCCTCGTTGATGGCGCCGCTCAGGATAGCATCGATGATGCCGCGGGTATCCTTGATGGAGATGCGCTTGCCGGTGCCGTTCCAGCCGGTGTTGACCAGATAAGCCTTTGCGCCGCTCTTCTGCATCTTCTTGACCAGCTCCTCAGCGTACTTGGTGGGGTGCAGCTCCAGGAAGGCCTGACCGAAGCAGGCGGAGAAGGTGGGGGTGGGCTCGGTGATGCCGCGCTCGGTGCCGGCCAGCTTTGCGGTGAAGCCGGACAGGAAGTAGTACTGGGTCTGCTCCGGGGTCAGGATGGAGACGGGAGGCAGGACGCCGAATGCATCAGCGGACAGGAAGATGACATTCTTGGCTGCGGGTGCAGAAGAGATGGGGCGGACGATGTTCTGGATGTGGTCGATGGGGTAGGAGACGCGGGTGTTCTCGGTCACGCTCTTGTCGGCGAAATCGATGTGGCCCTCAGCGTCCAGAGTGACGTTCTCCAGCAGAGCGTTGCGCTTGATGGCGTTGTAGATGTCGGGCTCAGAGTCCTTGTCCAGATTGATGACCTTAGCGTAGCAGCCGCCCTCGAAGTTGAAGACGCCGTTGTCGTCCCAGCCGTGCTCGTCATCGCCGATGAGCAGACGCTTCGGGTCGGTGGACAGGGTGGTCTTGCCGGTGCCGGACAGACCGAAGAAGATGGCAGTGTTCTTGCCCTCCATATCGGTGTTGGCAGAGCAGTGCATGGAAGCCATGCCCTTCAGCGGCAGGAAGTAGTTCATCATGGAGAACATACCCTTCTTCATCTCGCCGCCGTACCAGGTGTTGACGATGACCTGCTCCCTGCTGGTGATGTTGAACAGCACAGCAGTCTCGGAGTTCAGGCCCAGCTCCTTGTAGTTCTCGACCTTAGCCTTGGAAGCGTTGTAGACAATGAAATCAGGCTCGAAGTTTGCCAGCTCCTCAGCGGTGGGCTTGATGAACATATTGGTGACGAAATGTGCCTGCCAGGCCACTTCCATGATGAAGCGGACGGCCATGCGGGTGTCCTTGTTGGCACCGCAGAAAGCATCCACGACGTACAGGCGCTTGTTGGAGAGCTCCTTCTTGGCAATCTCCTTCACAGCTTTCCAGGCTTCCTGAGAAGCGGGGTGGTTGTCGTTCTTGTACTCGTCGCTGGTCCACCACACGGTGTCCTTGGAGTTCTCGTCCATGACGATGAACTTATCCTTGGGGGAGCGGCCGGTGTAGATGCCGGTCATGACGTTGACAGCGCCCAGCTCGCTAACCTGGCCCTTCTCGTAGCCTTCCAGTTCGGGCTTGGTCTCCTCGTCGAACAGCTGCTCGTAAGAGGGGTTGTACACGATCTCGGTCGTGCCGGTGATACCATACTTGCTCAGATCCAACTTTGCCATGATACTTATACCTCTTCTTTCGTTCAGATCCATCGCCCAGACACCAGCGGGAAGCTGCCCTCAGCCAAAAGGACACCGCAAAAGGACGACGAAAAGAAATACAGATGCGTATTCTCCTGTATATCATTATACATAAATCAGGGCTGAAATCAACCGGCGGAGCGGTTTTCTTCGGGTAAAAGCAACAAATCTTATTAAGAATCCGTGGTATTTGAGACAGTTTCGTAAAAATCCTGGCCCGTTTGCCTGCACAAATTAAAGATTTTATGCCAAAAACAAATCTTTGATAAAATTTTGTCGATTTGGGATACAAGGAGCGGAAATCAGGAGAGAAGAGGCTGCAATTTTGGGCCGCGAAAAAACGTATTATAAGTAGAGACACAAAATGTTTGTGGATATTTGCTGAATAATTAGAATAAATGCGAGAGAACTCGACAAGAGTTTTCCCGCATTTATTTTTTTGTCAAAAAGCCAGCAGAAAAGGAGGCGGGCAGGTTGAGTAAAAGACATCTCATGCTGAAAGACCGCATGGAACTTGAAAGATTGTATGGAATAGGGTTCGGTGCGGCGGAGATCGCAACGAAGCTGAAAGTCCATCGCTCCACTGTGTACAACGAGTTGAAGCGCGGAGACACCGGAGAGATGGACGAAAATGGGCGGTTTGGGTATAGCGCGGAGCTGGCGCAGCAGAGACTTCTTGAAAATTACCGCCAGAGAAGAACGGCGAGAGCCTGACCAGGGAGAGGGGTACATATATGAAAGCCGCATACTGCGAAATCAAACGGGGCCGGAACTGCGTGACGGTCAATTACTATTCTAAGGAGGGATACGGCCTGGAGCTGGGCTGCCGCAAGCTGGAGCGGGAGCGCCGGGAGGCGTATGCGGCAAAGCGGCGCAGGCTGAACAGAATTAGGGAGAACATCGGGGCGGGCGTTGGTATGCTGGGATTTCTGCTGCTTCTCTGTGCGGGAGGAACTGAGGAAATTTCCGTGATTGTCATGACCGGGGCCGCCGGGCTGGCGTTGATGGTACTGGGCGGATGGCTGGGCCATGCGTTCTACGGCCAGGAGGAAAATGCAGAGTGGCTGCGCCGGATGCGGGAACGGGGAGAAGTGGAATGACCGAGGAACGAGAGGCCATCCACCGGCGGGCAATCGAAAGAGAGCGGGAAAACCGCTGGAACGCAAAAGGCCGGGCCTGTGTCACCCATCCTAAGTACGGTTCTGTGGTGGTGCCGCACAGCTCCAACCTCGCGGCCTTGATGAATGCGGCGGAATACTGGGGCTGCGACTGGTCGGAGATCACCGGCGCGTCGGTCATGGTGGCAAAACCAGGAGACGGCCCGGCAGTGAAACCGAAAGAGTTTTGCAACCTGGTTGCAAGTGATTTGAGATGATCGGAGGAACTGAATATGAAAGTGAGAATTAACGCCCATGGAAATGCCTTGCCGGAGGCTCACGGAGAATGGATTGACCTTTGCACAGCAGAGGACACCACACTGAGCTTTCTGGAGTACAAGATCATTTCCCTGGGCATTTCTATTGAAATTCCGGTGGGCTACTACGCCCATATCGTGCCGAGGTCGTCCACATTTGGGAAGTGGGGCATCCTGCTTGCCAACAGCATGGGTGTGATCGAGAACGATTACTGCGGCGACGGGGATGTGTGGGGCTTCCCGGCGGTGTGCCTGCGCAAGGACGGGACAACCATTCCAAAGGGAACACGCATTTGTCAGTTCCGGCTTGTGGAGAAAGCGCCGCCTGTTGAGTTTGTGCAGGTGGAGAGCCTGGGAAATGAAAACCGGGGCGGATACGGAAGCACCGGAGAGCGGGCGGGTATGACCGAGAGCAGACAGCCGCAGGAAATGCCGGGCCAGAGAATGAGCCGGGTCGAGCGGATGTTTGGGAGCCGTGATAGCTGGGCTACACCGGCGGCGGACGATGGACAGGGGCCGTATAAGGGGTTCTTGATGATCGAGTGCGAGGAGTGCGGAGCGGTCAAAGCGTTCTGCGCAAAGCGGGAGACCTACGGATTTAAGTGTTCCTGTGGGCATGAAACCCCGCTGGAAAATTTGCGCCCGCTGTTCATGCACTGCAAATGCGGAAAGAGCTTCCGATACAAAACCAATGTCACGGCACAGACCATCACCCACACCTGCCTGAATTGCAAGGCTCCGGTGGACATGGAGCTGAACAGCAAAGGTAACGCGTATGTGACTGTTGGAGTGAGAAAGGGGCAAGCATGAAAAAGTTTTTTGAAATCTTGTCTGCTGCGTTGTTCTTAGCGGTGACGGTAACTTGGGCCGCAGCCCTTATTCTGGCCGGGCCTGCACTGCTGAAACTCTGTATTCTGTACCTGTTTGGATAAGGAGGGGCAGACATGAAGCTGTCAAAGTATGTGAAGCTGGTCAAGGGCGGCGGATATTGCATGGTCGCCCATGTGGAAGATAGCGGGATTTGGCTGGGAACCAGATCGGCAATCTTCCGAGCAACCGAGCTGCCGGACATGGTGGGAGAAGAACAGGTGCGTACGGTTCTGGATATGCCGGAAAAGGCATGGGAGAAAGTTCATTTTGACGAGCGCTGGGAGGGCACAGTTAAAAGCATCTTCGGGATGAACCTTTCTGACTATGCGGACGGCGAGCAGGACACCGAAAAACTGAAAGTGATGGCAGCGCCGGATGGGCTTTGGTGCGATTGCCGCCGGAGCATGGATGATGGTGAGCTGATCTTTTACCGCGAGGCGATGCTCTCTCCCCTGGCGGAGCAGATCAAGGAAAGCGACTACATCAGGTACACGGTCAGAAAAATGGAGGGCGGCCAGCGGTATTTGGTGGTGCATGACGGGTTCGAGGTGCTGGCGGCGATCATGCCGGTGCGGATTGTGACCGAAAAGTATCTGGCAGACCTGTCGGAGTTTCAGGCGCTATGCACCGAGCAGTTTTACCGCGAGCAGGCGCGGGGAGAGTTTGCGGCCCAGGAGACCGAGGAGCCGGATGCGGAGCAGATCGGGATGGAGGATGGAGAGGAGTGAACGGAGCGCTTTTGTCATCCAAGAAGATGGATTACTGCACACCAAAGGAGTTCTTTGCAGAACTGGACAAGGAATTTCATTTCGCATTGGACGCAGCGGCGACAGAAGCCAGTGCAAAGTGTGCAGCATTTTACACCCCGGAAAATGACGGGCTGACAAAGCCGTGGAATATTGGGGGGGGGGGGGGGGGGCTGTGTTCTGTAATCCACCTTACGGACGAGAGATTGGGAAGTGGGTGCGAAAAGCATACGAGGAAGCGCAGAGCGGGGCCACCATTGTTCTGCTTATCCCGGCCAGAACGGACACCAGTTATTTTCACAACTACATACTGGGACACGCGGAAATCCGGTGGGTGCGAGGGCGGCTGCGGTTTGAGGATGAAGATGGGATGGTTTACCCACCTGCGCCATTCCCGTCCATGGTGGTGGTCTACAACAGAAAGAAAGCAGAACGGGATGGAGGTTACAACGGAAAATGAAAACTGAAACCGTGGAAGCTCGGGCGGTAAAGATTGCTGCGAAAATTATGCAGGCAGATGGACTTTGCCGTTACGATGATGTGGACAAGTGCCGCAGGGTATATGCGACTAAGGAAACCTGCGAGCGGTGCATCCATTCGTGGCTGCTGACCAAGGCGAAAGTGGAGCTAATCAGAGAGGGGAAAATGAAGCATGAATGTTGAAAGAGCGCGGGAAATTCTCGACCCGGAACATCGGGAGAACTACGACGGTATGGAGGCTGTAAATGAGGCTTGCCGGATGGGGCGGGATGCGCTGGGGAAACTGGTGCCGCTGCGCCCCTATCCTGACGGCGATAAAAGTATCATGGCCTGTCCCCGCTGCGGGAGCGGCGAATACCTGCACAATGAGGACGGGAATGAGCAGAACTTCTGCGGGCAGTGTGGGCAGGCTATCGAATGGAGATAAGCCATGAGGACTGAAAAAGTCGAGATGCGGCCTGTGCTGAAATATCCGGGGAGCAAGTGGAAGATGGCCGAGTGGATCATATCGCTTATGCCGCCGCACAAGAGCTACCTGGAACCGTTTTTTGGAAGTGGAGCAGTCTTTTTCAAAAAGGAGCCAAGCCGCATTGAAACCATCAACGATATGGACGGCGAGATCGTCAACCTGTTTCGATGCATCCGGGAAGAACCGGAGGAGTTGATGCGGTGTGTGACCATGACGCCATACAGCCGAGCGGAGTATGAACAGGCGTGGGGAAAATTTCGGTTCCGCGCTGGTGTTCCGAGCGTGGGGGTGGAAGCGGCCAGGATGACGCTGGTTCGCTATTGGCAGAGCCACGGGAGTACATCTGTTTACAAGGGCGGATGGAAAAACGACCGCGCAGGCAGAGAATACGCCTATGATATGCGCTACTGGAGACAGCTGCCGGAATGGATAGCAGCAGCGGCGACCAGGCTGAAAGATGCACAAATCGAACAGGCCCCGGCGGTGGATGTGATACGGCGTTTCCAACACCCGGAGGTGTTGATCTACGCAGACCCGCCCTATGTGATTTCCAAGCGAAAAGGACGACAGTATGTTGTGGACATGGTGGAGGACGCGGAGCATATCGAATTGCTGGAAGCGCTGAAAGACCATACAGGGCCGGTCATTCTATCCGGGTATGACAACGAACTGTACGACCGACACCTACAGGGGTGGATGAAGCTACATAAAAAGGCGTTGGCTGAGGGGGGTGGGAAAAGGACGGAAACTGTGTGGCTGAACTATGAACCACAGGTAACATTGATTGGAGATAAGCTATGACAAATAAGCAGACGAGGAGCGGAAAAAGCCAGCTCAATTTTCTTGACGAGATCATAGTGGACAACTTTGCGGGGGGCGGCGGGGCCTCCACAGGCATGGAACTGGCAACAGGGCGTCCGGTGGCAATCGCCATCAACCATGACCCTGATGCAATCCTAATGCACCGGACAAACCACCCCTACACGGAACACCTGCAAGCGAGCGTGTGGGATGTAGACCCGAGAGAGGTTTGCCGGGGCCGTCCGGTGGGGCTTGCGTGGTTCTCGCCGGATTGTAAGCACTTCTCCAAAGCCAAAGGCGCGGCGCTGGTAGACCGGAATATCCGGGGCCTTGCGTGGATTGTGCTGCGATGGGCCGGGACTGTCCGCCCGCGGGTGATTATCCTGGAAAATGTGGAGGAGTTCGTTACCTGGGGACCTGTGCGAAAAGGAAAACCGGTGAAGAAAAAAGCCGGACAGACCTTTCAAAAATGGAAGCGGCAGCTTCTGGAGCTGGGGTATCAGGTTGAACACCGGGAGATCGTTGCGGCAGACCTGGGAGCGCCGACCACAAGAAAACGCTTTGTGCTGGTTGCTCGCTGCGACGGGCGGCCTATCGTGTGGCCGGAACGGACGCATGGGCCGAGAGACAGCGAGGAGGTACGAGATGGGCGGCTGATGCCATGGAAAAGCGCCGCGGAGATCATCGACTGGAGCGTACCTTGCTACTCTGTATTTGCCAGTAAGCGGGAGCTGAAAGAAAAATATGGTGTGAACGCCGTCCGGCCACTGGCGGATAACACCATGCGGCGGGTTATCCGGGGCGTGGACAAGTTTACCATCCGAAGCGGTCACCCGTTCATCGTGGAGTGCAACCACGAAAGTGGAACGGCAGCGAATATCATGAGCATTGGGCAGACCGGCGGCGGAGATCGCGTCAGAGATGCCAGAGACCCTGCGCCCACTGGGGTAACAAAACAAGAGGCGTGTGTTGTGGCGGCGAACATTATTCAGTACCACACGGAGCAGACGGAAAATGTTCGGGCGAATGGGCTGAGGATGCCGCTGCCGACGGTGGACGCCTCCAACCGGTACGGGCTGACCACGGCACAGCTTGTAGAATATTTCGGGAATGGGCAGCCGATTGATGTAAGAAAGCCGATGCACACGGTAACGAGCCACGACCGGGAGGCGATAGTCTGCGCCCACATCTGCAAGTATTACGGAGGCGTGATAGGGGCGGAAGCGCAAGAGCCGCTGCCGACGGTGACGGCGGTTGACCACAATGCGGTAGCGGCGGCCCATATTGTCGAGTTCAAAGGGCGGGACATTGGGCAGGACGCAGATCGGCCACTGCGAACGATCACGGCATCTGCCGGGGAATTTGCAGACTGCCGGGCAGAGCTGATGGAGGCGGGAAGCCAAGACCTGATGCACTGGCCGGAAGTCCGCGACCTGCTCAACCGCCATTGTGGGTATGAGATGGCAGACGATGAAATCCTGCTGCTGGAGATCGGCGGAGGGCTTTACTTTATCGCGGACATCCTTCTGCGGATGCTGACGCCGCGGGAACTCTATAACGCCATGGGTTTTCCACCGGATTACATCATCGACCGGGATTACCTGGGCAACGAGTACGGGAAAACAAAGCAGGTGGCCCGGTGCGGGAACGCAGTATGCCCTCCCATGGCGATGGCCCTTGTACGGGCGAACCTGCCGGAGTGGTGTAGCCGGACGATCACGACCATGGAGGAGCTGGAAAAGGCTGTGACGGCATGACGAGAACTGCAACAATGGAGGCGATTTGATGGACTGCTATTACTGCAAGGCAAAGGAATACTGCATAGCTGCGGCGCAGCCAGGGTCAATGGTGTGCTTGGTGAACCGCATGAGGTATGGAGGCACACACGCGGACGATGCGCCACCCCGTCAGGACGGAGGCTTTTGCCAATACTGCGGTCAGCCGTTGCGAGAGATCGGGCGGGAACGGTTCTGCAACAATGTGAACTGTCGGAACCGGTATGTGAGCGTATGACGGGAGGCGGTTGTGGCATGAGCAAAAAGAATATGCGCCGTATCTCTATTCTGGTAACGGCACAGACGGCAAAGAACCTGGAACGGCTGGCGTCCATGTGCGGATACCGAGAAATCGGGATGGTGGTGGACAAGCTGACCAGAGAAAAAATGATCTCCCTGCATACGGACGCTCTGATGCCTGGGGAAAGAAAGGGGAAACAGATATGAGATACCGGTGTAACTGCCCGGAATATGAGGAGCGGCCCTGTGACAACCTGAACGAGGAATTGGAGTGCGAGGAGTGCCAGCATGGAAAGCCAGAGGAAAGCGAGGAACAGAAATGAATGAGAAAACAGTCTACGCCTGCGCAGACCAGGAGCATGACGCCTGGGTGTGCGGGAAGTGCGGATACATAGAGAACTTTGAGGCGGACGGCCCGGAGGAAAACGGGTGGCGCTTCTGCCCTGCCTGCGGGCGGGAAATCGTGATTGCGGATGAAACATCGGAGCTAACGGAAAAACAATGGGGCTGGATTTTGGGACGGTTCAGCCGTGCGGAGTAGACAAGGAGGCCGGGATATGGAAGGAAACGAGCTGTGTCCATTCGATAACGCCGACTGTATGTGCCAGTTTTGCGCGGAGCCGTGCAACAACGGGCTGAACTGCTGGGAGTGCAAAAGCAAAGGCGAACAGGTTCACAGCGTCTACCTCTGCACGGGGTTCAAAGGAGACCTGAACAGGTATTTTGAAAACTGGAAAGCGCACCAGACGGAGGGAGAAAATGAGCCGGAGAAAAGATAACCCATCCCGCTGGCAGGTATGGCCCAAAGAGAAAAAGACCAGGAAGCCAGCGGACAAGCGGGATACAGAGGAGCTGGTGCGGTGCAAAGAGTGCTGCCACCTGGAGATCACTGGCTGTTACGGGGAATGTGGCCGTGGCTACCTGGGCATTGTGCGCCCGGATGATTATTGCAGCCGGGGACGGCGACGAGAAAAAAGCACCTGACAATTCAGCGAGCGGCAGCGGTCGCGCCGGTGATCGGCGCGGCCTTGCCGGTTGAGAAAACTCCTGTGCCTGCCTGACGGCGGGCAAAAAATAAAGTCGGCGAGGGCCGACAATGGGCTGGTATATCAGCGTTAAGTTAAGGGACAGGCCACCGGGAGAGGTGGAAGCCCAGGAGGGACAGGCCAAAAGGCTGGCCGGACAGGAAAGAGAATGTTGTTGAGCGGAAGCAAGGCCCGCCCTTGCTTCCGGTAATCAGCGATCAGCACCAAGCGCAGGCTGGGTCAAGGGAAAGGGTGGAGATTTCCGGCAGGAAATACGACCCGGCCTTGACACAGACGGAGCGGGTGCTATGGGGAGGGGTGAGGTCGTGGGCCTGTATTACCGAGAACAAAAGCATATCTGCGGCAAGGACTACGACACAGCCCCATACATGGAGGTCGATCTATACCCTGTCTCAGCCAAGAAGCATAAGGCGTCACGCCGGGCAAAGAAAAAAGAAGCATCCTCTCTGGCACAGCAGACCTACAACGACAACCGGGCCAAGCGCTACCATGTGCAGCTCGTCAACACCAACTTCGGAAAAGGGGATTTCTCCTGGACTGGGACATACGACGACGATCATCTGCCGGAGCCGGGGGACACACACAGGGCCGACCTGGATTTTACGAACTACATCAAGCGGCTTTACCGGTGGTGTGACAGGAACGGAGTGCAGCGCCCCAAGTGGGTGGCAGCGACGGAGTACACCACGATCACGGAGGACGGGAAAGTTTGTGGCCGCCATCATCACCACGCGATCATCCAGCACACGGAGGGCTTGACCAGGGATGTGTTGGAAGAACTGTGGAGCGTAAACGGGAAAAGAATAGGCTTGACGCGCGGGGAATACCTGGATGTTGACCATGGCAGCGTGGAAAGTCTTGTGCGATACATCAGCAAGAACAAGCGGTGCGCCCGGAGCTGGAGACAGAGCCGGGGCCTGGAGAAACCAAAGACACCTCCGCCCAATGACAGCAAGTGGAGCCGCCGGAAGCTGGACGAGGCCAGCACCCTGTACATAGACGACACGGAATTTTGGGAGAAGAAGTATCCGGGGTACACCCTGAACCGGGTGGAAACCAAAGTGAGCGACGGGGGTATGCGCCACACAATCGTGATCTTGCGCCGTGCCGAATGCTGGCATGGGCGTGGGAATATCAAACAGACGAGGAGGAGACCTGTATGACAAACAAGGAACGGTTCAAGGAAATTTTCATATCCCAGGTGACGAGGCCGGGGGCGGCAGACCTGCTGGCCTGGCTTGGAACCACGGACTTTTTCGAGGCTCCGGCCAGCACACGCTTTCACGGGGCATATCCCGGTGGGCTGGTGGAACACAGCCTGAATGTATATTATGCCCTGCTCGGACAGTCTACCATCCGGGAGTACGGCGGGGAGAGTATCGCCGTCGTGGCGCTGCTGCATGATGTCTGCAAAACCGGCTATTACCGCAGGGAGCGGGACGGAAAGTACAGCGTGAAAGACCAGCTGCCGATGGGGCATGGGGAAAAGTCTGTGTATCTGGTGATGAAGTTCATGGACTTGACCGACGAGGAGGCCCTTGCTATCCGCTGGCACATGGGGGCTTATGACGATGCTTTCCGGGGCGGGAGCCGGGCGCTGAACGAGGCACAGGACAAGTGCGCCCTTGTGCTGGCCCTGCACCACGCCGATATGCAGGCGACACAGGAAGAAAAACGGCGGGAGGGCATTTTGTGATGGCGTTCCGTCTGGAGCTGTCCGACCTGCCGCCGCGCTACCGTGCGCAGGCGGAAGCGCAGCTCGCCAAGGGAAGAAAAAAGCGGAGCGACCCGCTGGCGGAGGCGGCACGGGCCGCGAAGATCACCGGCAAGGAGTTTGACAGCCTGGGCGAGTATGAATATTACATCGGCACCGTGGCCCCAAAGGTGGCGCGGGGTGAGATCGTGGAGTGGGAGGCCCACCCATGCTTTCCCCTGTTCCCGGCGGGACAATACGGAGCTTTGAAGCTGCGCCCGGTTCGGTATACTGCGGACTTCCGGCTGGTTTATGCAGACGGAACCGTGGAGATCGTGGAGATCAAGAGCAAGTTTGTCCGGCGGATGCAGCGGGATTATGCCCTGCGGCGGCGGGTATTCCTGGAACAGGTGGCCCGCCCGGCTGGATGGAAATTCACGGAGATCATAACAGCGGATAGCAAAGAGGAAATTGACCGCTGGACAGAACTGACAAAGGGGGCAAAGTAGCGATGGACGAGAAGCAGAAACCCGTGTGCGGGCTGTGCCAGCGGCACCAAAAGCTGGAGACCGTGGACGGGATGGCCTTTTGGATTGAGTGGGACGAAAACGGCAGGCCGCGCCTATGCATGGACAGCACGACTGCGGGTGGCGGGCTGAATGTGCTTTGTGTGCAGTTCTGCCCCATTTGCGGGCGGAGATGTGAAAACATTGTGGAAATGGAGGAAAACCATGGGGAAGCATAAAAGAAAGCCACCTGTTTTCGCCGGGAATGTGGCCCGGCAGGCCCAGGCGCGGTATCTGCGCACCAAGAAGCCGGAAAGCGAGCGGGTACAGGAAAACCGGGAGGCGGCAGGCCATGTGATCTGTTTGTGCTTCATGGTGGCGCTGAATGACCGGTACGGCATTGGAGAGGGCCGCTTGCAGAGAGTGACGGACGCGGCCAATGGGGTGCTGGAGCGCTTTGCAATCAACCAGAGGGCCGTGGGTATGGAGCGGGCAAAGAAACTGCTCAACGAGACGCTGGCGGGCTTGTACGACGGGGATTTTGTGCTGCCTATCACGAAGCCACCCAAAAAAGCAAGAGACTGGGCCATGCTGGGAGAACAGCGGGAAGCGGCGGAGATCGTGGTCAAGTGCTACGCACTGGGCGCACACAAGGCACTGGGTTTTGGCCGGGAGCGCCTGGAGGAGACGATCAAAGCCACGGAAGCTGTGTTCCGGGAGTTTGGAGAGTGGGCAAAGGGCGGGGACTACTTCGGGTACGCCATGTTGGCAAGACGGCTGACGGAAATTCTCGGTGAGCCGGTGGAAGTGGACGAAAGCAAGGCTGACGAGCCGATTTTCAGCAGAACGCTGGACTGAGGGTGTTAGAGGGAGACGGCGAACAGAAAGCCGGGAACGGGAGGCGACGATGCAGTTTGAGAGCGTGAAACACATAGCCCAGTATTACAAAGCCATTCCGGGTATGCTGCGCTTGTTACAGCAGGAGCGGGAGGAGCTGGAGGGCAATTACTATGGGCTGCGTGGGCTGGCGTATGACGGGACGCCGCACAGCTCGTCGCCGGGGAAGCCGACGGAAGAAGCCGGCCTGCGGGCGCTGGAAAGTGGTGTGGGAGACCGGCTGGCAGAGATCAAGGCGAACGAGACGGTTTTGAGCGCGGACGCAGCGGCCATCCGGGGCTGCCTGGACGCCGTAAACGGTAGGTACAAGCAGGTGATCTTGATGCGCTATGTGCGTGGTTACAGTTGGGCAAAAACGGGCGTCAGGATGAACGCGCCGGACAGCACCGTGAGAAACTGGCACGAGCGGGCTATGGAGCGTTTTGGCGAGGCCCTGGAGGAACTGCCGGAGGCTGCGGAGCTGGCCGCCCGCGCCGCGCGCGCGCGTACATAATAAGCGCCGAAAAATTTTGTGCGGGGAGCGGGATGATTTTGGGGCTGTGTCTGCCGCCCACCGGGACGGATTTTCGCAGGGGCGAGCCGCCGGAAACCAGCCCTAAAGGAAGTTTTCTGAACCGACTATATGCGCGGCGTGTTCAAGTTTCCACAAAGCGGGGAAAGGCTGTGGAAAAACAATTTGCGAATATGAAAGCAGGTGGGTGAAATGCCAATGAACAAGAAAGCGACCTTGCTGTTGCTGGAATACATGAAACGGACTATTGAGCAGATGCCGAATGATGTAAAAATCAATCGCTTTTTTATGTACGGGGGCGGAGCTGGGATTATTTTGGATAGCGGCATTTATGATGCTGCAAGGGAGTTGAACAAGAAGGTGGACTGCGCAGAGGAGATATTTTGCAGAGGATGGAGCATTCACACAATCCACCTGGGGGCACTGACCGTTTATGAACCACGCAAACAACTGCGGTTCAGCAAAGAGTGGGAGGAGAAAATTTGAAATGGGTTTTGTGAGAACGATAACCGGAAGCGTGGGTAGGTACTTAGCCCGGCGGCGGCGGATACGGGCGCTGCGGAGCCGGTATAGATACCTGTACAGGAGCAGGAAAAGATGAAAGAACCCCGGCGGGCCGTTTTGCTACGGTCTGCCGGGGTTTTGTTTCGCTTTTTGAGGTTTTGATAACGCTTTTTCCCGTTCTGATAACGGCGTCAGGGTTCCGGGGGTTCGTCGGGCGTATTGAGTTCGAGGGGCTGGCCCTCCCGCTTCATGCGCTCAATACAAGCCTGTATCACATAGCCCTGGACGCTCTGATCGGCGGCCTTGGCGGCGGCACGGATGGCCGCGCCGATGGACTTGATCGGGCGGACGCTGATATAGTCGCACTTGGCGTTATAACGGTCGTTGCCGCGCCGCCTGTATTCTGGAACTGGCATAGGTCATTCCTCCTCCTGGGGTTCGTTATAGCCCGTCAGGTCGATCATGGTGATCTCCGGGGGCTGCGGGGTGAGTTTGTAATAGCGCCCGTTTTCGTAGTGCTGGTCGGTTACGCCGTCGAACCAGGTAATATCTCCATGCTGGGCCTGGGCGGCCTCCATGCTTTGCTGTGCCTGCTGCTCGGTCAGGCCGTCAAAGGTGAGGCGCTGGCCGTCGGCAAACTGAGCCACCAGGCGGAACGCCGGGAAAATCTGCTGTGTGTTGTCCATGGGGTGCCTCCGTTCACTATCAGTCGGTTGCAAGATCATCGGGGACATCTGCGGCGGTTAAGGGCCTGTTGCAAGCGATTTCTTTAAGGGGGAGATATGGGCAATCGTTATAGCTGGGGTATTTATCGGCCTCGGCACAGAGGAGGCACGAGGCACGGGTGCAATTCTTGTTGACGCGCTGGGCGATGTATTCCTTGTTGGTCATATAAAAACCTCCCGATGAAGTGAATTGAACTTGTCGTATTATAACACGAAACAGTGTATAGGTCTATTCAAATTCAGATAAATGCTGGGAAAGGGCCTGTTCAATCCCGCGGCGCTGGCACTCGCCGGTGCGGTCAAGCTGTATGCTGCCGTCTTGACCGGCGAAAATGGTGCAGCCGCACTTCCAGATATACATAGCCTGCGTGATGATGTCCAAAGTCAGATAATCGCAGAGGGCGAGATCATAGGGGGTAACAGAGGAACTGGAGCCGCCATTGAACAGATTGTGAGCGGAGCGGATGGCTGTAAATTGGCTGTCAGACAGTTCCGCCCGGCGGGCGACGGACAAAATGCCGGGGAAACTGATACCGTCGGGGCAAATTTTGCGCCGGGCGATGTCACACAGCGTTTTGTCGGCGGAAAGGATATAGACGGCGGCCATGTATCCGCCGTCCCGCTGGCGAGCGGGGGCGGAGCTGGCGGCCAGGGATATGAGTTCACAGTAGCGGGCATAGTGGTTCTTGTGGTCAATCATTGGGATACCTCCTGTTCGTTTGGCTCGTAGTAGGCCACGACTTCACCGGTCACGCTGTCGTGGCGGCTGATGATGGTATAGCCGAACTGTGCAAGATCGTCGCGGGCAGCCTGGAGGACGGCGGCCTGATATTCCGGGCCGCGCTGTGCAAAGCGGTCGGGCTTTGTGTAGCGGCGGCGGAAGTCCTCAACAGAGGATGCGGGAACCTGGTATTTTTTGAACTTTTCATACAGAATTGACATGGGGCAATCTCCTTCAATTCTCTGCTGCGCTGTCGCCCATGGGGACAACGCGCCATTCTTCGGGGCGAGTTTTGGCGGAACGGATTGCTTCAAGAGGTTCCCTGCTCTCGCAGATGGCGGCCTGTTTCCAACGGTAGCTTTGGCAGGTTCGATTTTTGGTCTGCTCCTCACGGACGATATGAAGCTGCTTATATTCGAGAACAAACATTTTGTGCGCCTCCGTTTTGTGATTAAGAATACAGGTGAGCGATGGGGCCGTAGCGGTCACTGACCGAGTTGGACCCAAACCGCCTATCGTTTTCCTCGGTAGCAGATTTGAGCTGTTGGGCCAGAGATACGGCATCTTCGGAGGGAAGGCGCTGCATTATTGTAGGGGCGCATCCACGAGCAAAAAACCAGTCTGCGAAACAGAGGTTAATGCCGTGAGCGTCAGCAATTTCGCACCAATATTGGTCGTCATAGATGCCGTAGCGTGTAATTATCCCGCGTCTGCCGTCAGACAAAAGAATAGCGTCGCCAATGTTATAGCGAAAATTGAGTTTTCTCTGTTTCATTTTGTGTCCTCTCTGCCCTTTACCCTGGGCGGCGGGTTTTGTATGGGGTGCCGTCGCTTTGTGCCGGTGCGGCGGCTCCAAGGTGTCCGGGTACCATTTCCGTGGGGTCACGAAAATGGTTGTCAATCAAGGCCAAGGGCGCGGCGGGCGGCCTGCTCTGCGTTGGGGGTCAACTGCCGCTGCCATGCGCTGTACCGGGGGGACCAGCGGAAGCCGTTGGATTTGAGGGCGGCGCGGGTCTCCTCGTCGGGCTTTTCGTCAAAGAGGATTTGGAGCCGGTCGGCCTCCAGGTTGCGGACGATCTCGCCGCCGTCAAATTTGGTGTTTTCGGCGGGCTGTGTCTGCTGGGCGGCTCGGCTGTCCAGCTCGGCAAGGCGGGCTTCCACCCGCTTGATCTTGCCCCGCAGGCTGGAAAGCTCATAGTCAGGCATGGGCTTTTGCGCCCAGGAATAGGTGCTTTGGATGGCGGCGTCATTTTGGGCGGCGGTTTCATCGCGCATGCCAGGGAAGCCCTTCAAGGTCTTGTGCTTGCGGTAGTAGGCGTTCATGGCCTTGCCGGTGTCCAACCTGTTTTGTAACTGCTGGAGCTGATCGGTGAGCATTTCACGGGCGTGAGGGTCGGCCAGATCGATGGGGCCGGAGCCGACGGTTTTGATTTTGTGCAAGATGGCCTCGATCTCTTTGTACTCCTGCCACAAGCTGTCCTCGCGGGCGTTCTGGCGCTGCTTTTTCTTCACCGGGAAGTTGGAGCCGCCGGAAACAAGGATACTGGGACAGCTTGCGCCGTTGCGGTTGTAGTCGTTCGTCCACTGGGCGAGGCGGCGGGCGTAGCGGTCAAGTAGGGCGTCCAGCTTGCCGTGGTAGTAGGGACTTGTGGCGGCCTTGCAGCGCTCAACCAGGGCGGCGGCTTTGTCCACGCTGGCCCGGTATTCGTTTGTGGCGCGGCCTGCGGGGTAGTCTCGCATGGACATCATCTCGTGCGCCCGGCGGGCCGTCTCCTCGTCGATGGGGTAATATTTGACGGCGGGGGCTTTCTGGGCTTGCTCCTGGGGCTGTGCGTCGTTGTGGCCGGTGGCGTCAATGATCTCGTCCAGATCGGCGGTCAATAGGCTTTGCTGTTCGTACATGGCTTTTCCTCCTTGGTTTTGGGTGGTGGGGTTATTGGTCGGCTTCCTTGGCCGCCTCCGGGGTGCCGGAATAGTTGTAATCAAGCCCGTGCTGCTCCATGAGATCGGAAACCGCCTGACCCGTCAGGCCGGAGAAGCAAAGGGTCTCGTCAACAACCGTTGCCCCCAGCGTGGCGGCAAGGTCGGACAGGCTGCCGAAGTGGTTCAGGACTGCGGCATAGATTTTGGGTTGCGGCATGGTAGAAACCTCCCTGTTTTGGATTTGGGTTTTGGCCCATGAGCGCCCCCGCCCTGGTGGGAGCGGGGCCGGGCTTGCACCGGCGGCGCGTTTGCGTCGGCCTTGCGGGCTTACAGTTTTAGAAGCCGCCGGGCGGTGTCCTCGTCGATGTAGTTTGACCATCCAGCACGGTGAAGCTCATCGGCGGCTTGGGAAAGGGTGATCGTGCCGTTCTGGACATCCTCGCGCAGACTATCCAGAATATTTTTGATGGGGAACGGCTCTTTGCGCATGGTATCAGCTCCTTTTGGGGTTTGTGGTTTGGCCTTGTGGCCTGGGGCCGGGTCGCTTTGTCCGGTGCGGCCCGCGAAGGTGTCCGGGGGTTGTGGTCAGTCAAGACAGGTTTCAAAGCTCATGCGGTACTGCTCTTTGAGCTTGTCATAGGCGCGGCGGGTGACGGTGTATGTGCTGCGCTGCTCGTCGTAGGATATACCGCGCCCGCGGAGCTGCGGGAGATCGTCGCGGAGCGGACGGAGATAATAATGCTTGCCGTAGTATGAAAGACTGGCGGAGAAGTCGCAGCCTGTCGGGGCCTTTTCCATTTCGTAGCAATAGGAATATTCGCCGGGTTTGTCTGCGTGAACGGCGGGGGACTTTGCCGCCTCCAGTGCTTCATAGTCGGGAGCGTGGCCGAAAAGCTCACCGGTTTCGGTGTCGTAGCGGGCAACTGTAAACTCCGGGACAAAAAGCGTTGTCTGCTCGTTGATCTGCTGGGCGTAGCCGCCGGGGACGGGGGCAAAAGTGCCGTTGATTTTGCGCTCGATTGCTGCCATGGTGAAAACCTCCTCGTTTTGTGCTTTGGTGGGTGGCTTATACTCTACCGAACTGGGCAGACATAGCGCGATGATAGCAGGCGTTGAGGGCGTTTTTCATATCTCCGAATGTGGAGAAAATGCCGGTTTTGAACTCGGTAGAAAAATTGTTTTCCCGATCGAAAAGCTGGATTGCGATACCTTTGCGCCCATCGTACATGGAGTAGGAAATGGCGCGGGCGTTGCAACCGTTTTGGTTCAACTTGTCTACCAGCTCAGCGGCGTGTGCAAGAGAGGCGTTCCAATCGGTCAATCTCATATTCATTTTTGGCCTTTCTGCCCTTTACCCTGGGCGGCGGGTTTTACATGGGGTCGGGTCGCTTTGTCCGGTGCGGCCCGCTAAGGTGTCCGGGGTCCGTGTCAGGCGACGCGGACATAATAGGCGGATTTTTTGTTGCTCCACTTGGCCCCGGCGGCCTTGATCGCGTCGGCGTGGCGCTCGGTGTCTCCGGCCAGCCACACCACCGGCGCGGCGGTCTGTGCGCCCTTGATGGTGGCGGTGACGCCTGCCAGATCGGCAAAGCGGGCGGCAATCAGTTCGGCGGCGGTTTTGGGTTCGGGCTGCTCGGCGGCGGGCGCGGCCTGCTGGGCTTCCAGCTCGGCAATTTTGTTAGTGGCCCGGTAAAGATCGCCGCGCACAGCGGAAAGCTCGTCTTGTGCCTGGGCCAGCTCGGCGCGGAGTTTGTCGGCCTCGGCGGTGGCGCCGTTGTCACACTCGGCAAAGTATGCCTTGACGGCCCGGGCGGCCTTGGGTTCGGGTTTGATCGGCAGAACCAGGGCCAGGGGTTCGCCGCCCACATAGGCAACGGCGGCGGAGATCGCGCCGGTGGCCCGGAGCGTTGCGGAGGGGGTGAGCGCCGCAATAAATTTTGCGTTGTAGAACGACGCCACACCGGCGGCGGGGTTGTAGTAGCTGGCGGCAGGGGCCTTGCCTGCCTGGAGGGTCAGGGGGCAGCGCTCCAGGGCGGGGGCGTTGGCGGTCTGCTCCACGGTCTCGTTAAACAGCTTGACCAGATCAAAGCCGTTATCCGCGGCCTTTTCGCCGTTCTGCATGGTGTAGTTACCGGCCTCGCAGCAGGTCACGGGCTGGACGATGGCGGCATACTCCGGGGGGTTCATCTTGTAGGCGATAAAGCCGTTGGTAACATAGATCGCGCCGTCGTCGGTCACGCGGCAGATAATGCGCTCGGAGCCTTTCAGGGCCTTTGCGGCCTCGTTGGTGTAGTTGCCCATGTACTTTTTCATGCTGATAACCTCCAGATCATCTATTTTTTTCTTGTGTGGCCCGGTGTCGGGCTGGGGTCGGGTCGCTTTGTCCGGTGCGGCCCGCTAAGGTGTCCGGCGGCTGGGTCAGCGCTTGGATTTTTCAACCTGCAAGGCGTTGAACAGGTGGGACTTTGCCATATAGAAATGGGGGTCGGTCTCGGGGGCGTCCTGCCCGGCAGCGGCGGCTTCCTTGGCGGCCTTGCCGGGCTTGTCGGTGTACTTCCAGAGGTTGCACACCAGGGCGGCGTGCTGGCCCTTTTTCACGCTGTACCCCATGCGCTTCCACTCCGCGAAAGTGTGGAAAGTGTCAGCGGCCAGCATGGCATGAAACACGGCGTCGGGGGTCTCGTCGCTGCCCTCAGCAACGGTGATTTTCACGCCCGCCCGGCGGGCGGCGATCTGCTCGGCGGTGTAGGCGGCGGCGACCAGCTCGGCAAGCTGGGCGGGGGTAAAGCTGGCGCGGACGGTCTCGAAGATGATCTCGTTGTTTGTCATGGTGTTTTTCCTTTCCGGCTCGTTGGCCTGTTCACTGTTGCGTGTCGTTCTGTGCTTTCAGCATACACTGTTGCGTGTCGTTTTGTCAAGCACTTTTTCGCAATTTTTTTCGGGGGCTGGGGGTTCCCCCTACGGGGGAAATTTTTTTGAACCGCCACGCCGGGGCGTTGATTTTCCTCGGCGGCGGTGGTAGAATACAAGCGGCAGGGCGGCGGCGAACTCGCAGCCCGTGCCGTGGTTGAGAGCGTCGGGCCGTGCCTTGGTGGGGTGGCCCGGCGCTTTACTTGTTCAGCAGATCGCGGAGCCGCTGGCGGAACTCGTCAAGGTCTTTGCACTCGCTGGCGAGTAGCAAGAGCCGGAGCCGTTCGGCCTCCCGTGCCTGCTGTACAAGCAATTCGCTTGCTGTTGGCGTGGTCATGTTCACCTCCCCTTTCTGGTCGCCTGGGCCGTGGTGGCCCTGGGTGGTTCGCTGGGCGGCGGACCGTGTGGCCTCCGCTTGCCTCGGATGATAGCGGCATTTTTTCGGGCCGTCAATAGGGCCAAAACCGTTCCCCCGTCCCCCTTTAGGGGGGACTGGGGAAGTTTTTTTGCACAAATTTCCGGGGTGATTTTTTGTGGAAAATGCTGTGTTTGGGGGATTATAGGGGGCGTATATATCCAGGCTATCAAGATACCAGACCGGGCGCATAAAACCCTCCGCCGGGCGGCTGGGCATGATCGGCGGCAGAACGGCGGCGGGCAGGAACCGGGGCAGGACGGGCGGCAGATCAGCGGGAGACGGCGGCGGCAGATCGGGCCGGGGGTGGCATGGTGTGAGCCGGAACCGTGGGCGGCAGATCGTCGCCGTGGTGGCTGCGGCCTATGCGGGCGCGGGCGGTGGGGCGTACTCATGCAGGCCCGGGGGCAGTGCAAGCCGCCAGCAGGCAGAGGGACAGCGGGAACAGCAACCAGGAGCCGCCAGCCGGGAGACCGGACAGTAGCCACCGCACCAGGCAGGGGCAGCCCACCACCAGCGGGAGCAGAACAGGCGGCCAAGGCCAGCACCAACGCCAGCGGCCAGGCCGAAGATCACACCAAACGCGCCCGCGCCCTCACCCGCCCGCGCGAAATCGGAACGCCAGCGCCCGCGAAAGGTACTGCTGGGCCGCAGGCCAAGCCTTGCGGGTTCGGAAGCGCAAAATTTTTTTAGGTAAGGGGTCAAAAAATCGCTTCCCCGGGGCCGGGCCGGGAAATAGCTGGGGGGTCAAAAATGCGACAAACGGGGGCGAATGAGCAAGCAAGGCATAAAAAATCCCCCATGGGCTATGCAATGGATAGCACAAGAGGAAAACGAATAAGGAATTATTTTGAAAAGCACTTTTATTTTGCGACAAAATGCGATATAATACAAAGGCCAAACCAATCTGAATAATTGCGCAAACAAAATCCAAAGGGGTTACTATACCCTTTTGGGTATTCGCCTATGCGAACAGAGTGAATTTGATAAAATGCAAATTCCGTTTCTGTTCGTATGGGGAGACCCGTTTGCGCAGATTGGTTTGGCGACTATCGGAGTTTGTGTTTTTGTGCGGCTGCTTCGGTAGCCGCACTTTTTATTTTATACAAAGGGGGTTGCGACGCAGTGAAAACAAAAAGAGGAATTGTACTTCTACTATTTATGGGAACGCTCCTTTTGCTTATGTCTGGGTGCGGAGCAAAATATGAAAATCCAGCCGACCTTCCATTTGGAAGTGACGGGTGGCAGACACAAACGGCGGGAGAGGCCATAGAAGCTCTGTCCGCAGCCGGATTTACCAATATTCAGGAGAACATAAAGGAAACGAGTTCTGCTGATGATGCGGGAAAAATCACAAAGATAACTGTGAACGGTGAAAACCTGTTCCGCAAAGGAGACCGACACGAGGGAACCGATGTGGTGGAGATCACATATTATTCGTTGAAACAGTACGAGGCAGAAATGGAAATCGAAGTGTCGGGAGATGCAGGGCTGCCGGTGTTTGCGGTGAACACGAACCTGCCGAACGGGACAAAACTGGAATTGACACTGAGCAACGAGGAGGGCTATTCTGAAAAGCAAACGGTAAAGGTTAAGGACGGGCAGGCTGTCAGCGATATGTTTTGGGATAATGGGCATTACCTGCTTGGGGAATACACGCTGTCTGTGGTCATGAAGCCGGAAGATCAGAACGCAAGTGTGCAATATGAAATTGGGAAAAACGGAGAAGCCATGACAGGGCCGCTGGTACAAATAGGCGAAAAGGATGTGGGTCAATACTTGTTCCTGGAGGATGACTACATCTCGAACTATACAGAACCAGAAAAAATCAGTGAAGATGAACTGCGGGAGCGCTTTGCACAGGCACTATCTGGATTTGGAAACAACTATGAGATTGACTTAGAGGGGTATGTGTACACTGTGAGCGTGTGGCAGGACGGCTTGGCAGCTTGTGCGATGCTGGCGGAGCAAGGGGTACCGACAGCGGTAGAACAGTGGGAGGCGATTGTGGACACAACGGCGGAAGCGTCCAACAGCCTGCAAGAGCTACTGAGTATTAGCGGGTATGGCGATTACATGGTGCAAATAGAGGTATTGAATGACCAGAACCATGAAAACACCTTACTGACAGTACTCCTGGGGATGGTGTCATACAACTGTGTCTCTTGAAAAAATTTTGGGGAGTTAGCAACTTTCGCAGGTTTTCCGTGTTAATATCATAGTGTGCAATAAAGCCCGTGGCGGAAACGCTGCGGGCTTTGCCGTTGAATGCGCCCTGCACAAGCCGAAGCCCTGCGTACCTACGCGGGGTATTTTTGTAGGCTGCGCCGGGGCGCACGATCATTTGGAGGTGTGAAATGCCGAAGCGGAGCGAAAAGCGCGACACCGCCAAGGCTGAATACATCGCCCGAAAAGCGAGGGGCGAGGAAGTAAGCCTGCGGGAGCTGGCAAAAGAGCAAGGCGTGGGCTATCAAACGCTGCGTAACTGGAAAGCGGCGGACAAGTGGGACGAGGCGCTGCCCAAAAGAAAGCGGGGCGGCCAGCCGGGGAACCGGAACAGCGCCGGGAAACAGAACGCCGCGGGGAGCCATCCGGGCGCACCGGTCGGGAATAAGAACGCGGAGAAGGACGGAGCGTACAGCGCCGTCTTTTTTGATATGCTGACGGACTGCGAGCGGGAGCTTGTGGAGCAAACGCCGCTGAAAAGCAAAGAGGCCCTGGAGCATGAAATGAAAATCCTGAAATTCCGGGAACACAAGATACTGGCGAAGATCACCGAGTATGAAAGCGCCCCGGAAGATAGCCTATATATCTCCAGCCTGATGGACATGAGAGTGCCTGGCGGGCGGGGAAAGGACAAAAAGGACGGGGCTGTGCAGAGTATGGGAATGTACAGCAAGGACAGTGCATTTAGCCGGGCGCTGAAATTGCAGGAGGCGCTTTACAAGGTGCAGGGCCGTATTGCGAAGATCGCAGACAGCCTACGGGCACTGGAGGAGAGCGAACGGCGCATGGAGCTGGAGCGGGAACGCTTGGCACTGCTGCGGATGCGGGCCACCGGCGCGGTGGATGTACCAGACCCGGAAATGGGCGGAGAGAGCTTTGCCGACGGCGGAGAGGAGGAAGCATGACACTCTACACAAGCAAAGTGGTGGCCCAGTGGTTATGCCTGACCGAGCGGCGGGTGCGGCAGCTCAGGGACGAGGGCGTGATCGTGGAGGCGAGGCCGGGCCTTTATGAACTCCAGCCGACGGTGGCGCGGTATATCACCTACATCGGCGGAGCAGGGAAAGAGACGCTGACCAACGAGCGAATGAAGCTGACGAGGGCAAAGCGAGAAGCGGCGGAACTGGAAAATGAACTGCGCAAGGGAGAAGTCCACCGGACAGAGGACATTGAGCGGGGCATCAAGTCCATGTTCCTGAATATCAGAAGCCGCTTTCTGGCACTCCCGGCAAAACTCTCCCCCACCCTGGCGACCATGGGGGGAAACCAGACTGGCATATTTGACGAGCTGAAACAGGCCATCGACGAAATTCTGGAGGAAATGAGCGACTACCGGGTGGCCTTTGCGGTACAGGACGGTGAAAGCGATGGAGAAGAAGCGGAATAAAAATCCATGCGAGGGATGCGTGTGGCCTGCATACGCCGAGGGAAACAAAGTCCTATGCCCATTCCAGCGCTGTGTGAGAAAGGAATATGAACGGCTGTGGCTGGAACGGAAAGAAGAACATGAAAAAGAGAAAGATCATTGATCTGCCAAAGCCCACCATGGATATGCTGGCCCGGTGCGCGGCGGTGCTGAAACCACCCCCGGAGCTGACCCTTTCAGAGTGGGCGGACAAATACCGAGTGCTGTCGGCGGAGAGCAGCGCAGAGCCGGGCCGCTGGCACACGGACAAGGCCCCATATCAGCGGGAGATCATGGACGCCATCGGAGACCCGCACATCCGAAAGGTAGTCATTATGAGTGCCGCGCAGATCGGAAAGACCGATGCGTTTATCCTGAACCCGCTGGGGTACTACATGGATTACGCCCCGGCCCCTATCCTGGTGATGCAGCCGACGCTTGACATGGGACAGACTTTTTCCAAAGACCGGCTGGCCCCAATGATACGGGACACGCCGGAGCTGCGGGACAAGGTGGATGTCAAGAGTCGGTACAGCGGCAACACAATCATGAAGAAAAATTTCCCCGGCGGGCACATCACCATCGTAGGCGCGAACAGCGCCACGGGCCTTGCCAGCCGCCCAATCAAGGTTCTGCTGGCGGACGAGGTTGACCGCTATCCGGCCAGCGCCGGAACAGAGGGCGACCCTTTGAGCCTGGCACAGAAGCGGCAGACGACCTTTTGGGACAAGAAAACCGTGATCGTCAGCACGCCGGTTATCAAAGGGCAGAGCCGCATCGAAACAGAGTTCGAGCAAAGCACGAAAGAGGAATGGAATGTGCCGTGCCCGGACTGCGGGCATTACCAGCCGTTCGTGTGGGCCAATGTGATCTTTGACCGGGAGAACCCGCAGGGAGAGGTGCTGTACAAGTGCGAGCGGTGCGGGGTGGTATCCGGGGAATATCAGTGGAAGCAGGCGAGCAAGCGGGGGCGGTTCGTGGCAGAAAATCCGGCGGCAGAGGCCAGAGGTTTCCACCTGAATACGCTGGCATCCACCTTCTGCTCCTGGAAAGAGATCGTCCAAAAGTTCCTTGTGGCAAAAGAACAGCTTGACCAGGGAAACCCGGAGGGCATGAAAGTTTGGGTGAACACGGAGCTGGGCGAGACCTGGGAGGAGCGGGGCGAGCAGGTGGAGGACACTGTGCTGCTGAACCGCAGAGAGGTTTACGATGCGGATGTGCCGGACGGGGTGCTGGTGCTGACAGCGGGCGTGGATGTCCAGGACGACCGGTTTGAGGTGGAGGTGGTCGGCTGGGGTGTCGGAAAGGAGAGCTGGGGCATACGGTATCAGAAGATTTACGGCGATATGCTCAAAGAACAGGTATGGCAAGACCTGGACGCTTTTCTGCTTTCCGGCTTCAAGAAAAAGGACGGAACGACGCTGCATATCATAAGCGCCTGCGTTGACAGCGGCGGCCACCATACCGATCAGGTTTATCGCTTCACCAGAGACCGGTGGGAAAGAAAAGTGTGGGCCATCAAAGGAAAGGGCGGCAGCGATGTGCCATACATCCGAAACCCAACTACGAACAACCGCGTAAAAACGCCGCTGTTCATCATCGGTGTGGACGCAGGAAAGGCGCTGCTATATCAGCGGCTACGGCATGAGACCAAGGGGCCGAACTACTGCCACTTCCCGGAGAATGAGGCGGCGGGATATGACGAGGAATACTTTCGGGGCCTTACTGCGGAGAAGATGGTGGTACGGTTCCGAAAGGGGCGGAGCGTGGTTGTGTGGGAGCTGAAAGACAGTAAGCACAAGCGGAACGAACCGCTTGACCTGCGCAATTACGCCACGGCGGCGCTGGAAATCGCAAACCCGGTGCTGCAAATGACGGACGGAGCGCCGCAGCCGAGGAAACGGCAGGTGGGCCGCCGGATGCGAGGAGGTATCTAAATGGCTGTTTTTTCAAAAGAGCTTTGCCAAAAAAAGCTGAACACATGGATGAAAGCAGAGGAGGCAATCGCAACCGGGCAGAGCTATCAGATCGGGAGCAGAATGCTGACACGAGCAGATTTGAAGCAGGTTCGGGAGGAAATGGAATACTGGGCCGGGAAACTGGCCGAGGCGTCCGCAGAGGAGAAGCACGGGGGCCGGAACCGGAGTTATCGGGCCGTGGCCCGTGACCTATAAGGAGGACAGGCATGGCGAAACCGAACATCTTTGACCGGGCGGTGATTGCCGTTGCCCCTGTCCATGCGGCAAAGCGGGCGGCGGCCAGAGCCGCCCTGTCGGTAATCAACAGCGGATACGGAAACTACGGTGCGAACCTGACCAAAAAGAGCATGAGGGGCTGGGAGTTCTACGGCGGCAGCCCGAAAGAGGACATCGAGGACAATATCAATGTGCTACGCCAGCGGAGCCGTGATGCCTATATGGGTATCCCGACTGCGGCGGCGGCACTGAAAACCATGCGAACCAATGTGATCGCAGGCGGACTAATGCCTGCGCCGCAGATCGACGGGGAGTATTTGGGGCTGACTGAGGGAGAAATGGAGCGGCTGCAAGCGCAGATCGTGCGGGAATTTTCGCTGTGGGCGGATACTCCGGTGTGCGACGCAGAGAGGATAGATAACTTCTACCAGCTCCAGCAGCTCGCATTCCTGGGATACCTGATGAACGGGGACGAAATCGCCCTGCTGCCGATGAAAAGGCAGGTGGGCCAGCCATACGACCTGCGGGTGCAGCTGGTGGAGGCGGACAGGGTGTGCAGCCCGGACGGGTTCGACCGGCTGATGCCATGCACGGTGCAGGGGTACAAGGTACACAGCATTGTGCAGGGGGTCGAAACAGACGCAGACGGGATGGTGGTCGCCTATTGGGTATGCAACCATCACCCGCTGGGCAGCCACAGCACCACAGATGCGGACGGCATTACCTGGAAGCGGGTGGAGGCGTATGGAGCGAAAACGGGCCGAAGAAATGTCCTCCATGTGATGAACCGGGAACGAGCGGGCCAGAGGCGCGGCGTCCCGATCTTGGCCCCGGTTCTGGAGAGCCTGAAACAGCTCGGGAGATATACGGACGCTGAAATCACAGCGGCGGTGATCTCGGCCATGTTTACGGTGTTCGTAAAGAGCCAGAACCCGACCGAGGGCAGACCGTTCGGAGAAATGATACCGGCGGAGGAGCTGATCGACCGGGGCGACGAGAACAGCATTGAGCTGGGGCCTGGGGCCATTATCGACCTGAACCCAGGCGAGGATGTCCAGTTCGCAGACCCGAAACACCCAAACACAGGGTATGACGCATTTACCAGTGCGACCATTCGGATGATCGGGGCGGCGCTGGAGATACCGCCGGAAGTCATGCTGAAACAGTTCTCCACAAGCTACTCGGCGGCCAGAGGCGCACTCAATGAGTTCTGGCGCACCTGCGGTATGCAGAGGGACTGGTTTGCGGACGACTTCTGCCAGCCGGTGTATGAAGAATGGTTCACAGAGGCCGTGGCCCGAGGACGCATATCGGCTCCGGGATATTTCAGTGACCCGGCTATACGAAAGGCGTACACGGCCTGTTCGTGGAACGGCCCGGCCAGAACGAACCTGAACCCGGTGCAGGAAGTAACGGCGGCCATCAAGAGGGTGGAGGCTTGTTTCAGCACCGCCCAGGAGGAGACCGCACAAATGACCGGCGGGGACTATAACCGCAACATCAAGCAGCGAGTGATGGAAGCCAAGCGAAAGCGCGAGGTGGATATAATCGGAAGCCCGGATGAACCGTTTAAGCCGGTGGAGGGCGAATAGGAGGATAGAGACAATGCCGGAAAACAAGAAATTCTGGAAGTTCTGCAACCAGGTGGGAAACACCGTGGAGCTGTTGCTTTACGGAGACATCTCGCAAACGAGCTGGTGGGGCGATGAAGTGACGCCGAGACAGTTCGCGGAGGAGCTGGCAGGACTGGGGGCGCTGGACAAGATCGTGGTGCGCATCAACAGCGGCGGTGGAGATGTGTTTGCCGCCCAGGCAATCGGAAATCAGCTGGAGCAGCACCCGGCGGAGGTGACGGCCAAGATCGACGGGCTGTGTGCCAGCGCGGCAACCATTGTGGCCTGTCACTGCGGAAAGGTGATCGCAGCCAACGACAGCACCTACATGGTGCATCCGGTTCGCATGGGCGCATACGGCTACTACAACGCCGAGGAGCTGAAAAAGTACATTGAGGCGCTGGACGCCATCCGGGAGAGCATCACGGGCCTGTACGCCAAAAAGACCGGCAGAGAAAAGGACGAAGTGGCCGGGTGGATGGATGAAACGAAATGGTGGACAGCTCAGCAAGCCAAGGAGAACGGCTTCATCGACGAGCTGGTGGACGATGCAGAGGAAACCGTCGTGGAAAACCGGGACGGGATGCTGTTCGTGAACAGCGTCAATATGCACTTGCCTTTCGACAAGGCACCTGACTTTGTGCAAAGCAGCAAGGCAGCAAAAACCGCCGCCGACTGTTTTGTAAATAAAAATTGCCATAAGGAGGTAAAAAACATGGCAAACGAGATCAAGACCGTGGACGATCTGCGCGGGGCCTATCCCGCACTGGTCAACGAGATCGAGGAGGCGGCGGCGCAGCAGGCCAGAAGCGACGAGCGCCAGCGCATCCAGGACATCGAGGAAATGGCCCTGCCTGGCAGCGAGGAGCAGACCTTTGAGGCCAAGTACACCAAGCCAATCAGCGCAAGCACCTATGCCAAGGCCGCTATGAAGAAAGCCAAGGAGCAGGGCAACGCATGGCTGAATGGGGCAAAGAACGACGCCGAGCATCTGGACGGCGTGAAGAAGGAGACGCCGGGGAACGGCGAGCAGGACGAGTTCATGGACGCCATCAAGTCCATGGGCGGCAAGAAGTAAGGAGGAGCGAACATGAGTATGGATTTGGCGAAAAAGACCTTTTCCACCCAGCCTGACTATCTGATCGCCGGGACGGCGGAGATCGTCACTGCGGCAAAGGAGGCGGCAGCCGCATTGAAGCGCGGCGCTCCCGTGGTGCTGGACGGCTCCGGCAAACTGGCCGCTGTGACGGTGAGCGGCGGCCCTGGAACCTATAAGACCGAGGCCACCGGCCTGTATGGCATTCTCGCGGAGGATGTAAAGAGCGGAGAGCAGGGCGTTGTGTACCTGAGCGGCGAGTTTTTTGCCAATGCACTGGTACTGCCTGCCAATGGCTCTGCGGCGGATTTGGAGGTTCCTTTCCGCGCACTGGGCATCTTTTTGAAGTAAGGAGGAAACTTTAATGGCTAACGAAGTGAATATTTACAGCCCTCGCTATCTGGCGGAGGTCGTGCGGCAGGCACCCCCTGTCCGCACCTATTTCCGAGACACTTTCTTTACCAATGTCAAGCCGTTCTCCACCGAGCGGGTGGACATTGATCTGGTGAAGGGCGACCGGCGCATGGCGGCGTTTGTGCATCCCCGCCTGGGCGGCAAAGTGCTGACGGCAAACGGCTACACCACCGAGAGCTACAAGCCCCCTCTGGTGAACCCCTATGATGTGACAACGGCTGACCAGCTTATGACCCGTCTGCCGGGAGAGGATTTGTACAGCGGTATGACCCCCGCCCAGAGGGCGGCTCAGAAGCTGATGGAGGAGTACGCCACCCTGAATGATGCCACCACCCGCAGAGAAGAGTGGATGGCCGTTCAGGCAATCGTGACGGGCACCATCCCCATTGTGGGCGAGGGCGTGAACGAGGTCATCGACTTCGGCTTTACCAACAAGATCACTCTGAGCGGCGAAAACAAGTGGGGCGGCACCAAGGCTGACATCCTGGGCAACCTGGGCGACTGGACTGACAAGGTGCTGACCGGCGGCTTTGCCAATGTGGATATGGCGATTTTGGGCAAGGAGGCCAAGAAGAAATTCTTTGCCGATGCCAATGTCCAGAAGATGATGGACAACCGCCGCATGAACATGGGAGAGATCAACCCCCGTGACCTGCCCAACGGCGTGAAGTACCTGGGGCACCTGACTGACCCCAGTCTCGACCTGTACGCCTACGGCGAAGTGTACTACGACGACTGGACAAACCCGGAGGAGCCCGCCACCAAGCCGCTCATTCCCGACAATGCGGTTATCCTGATTAGTTCCCACCCGAACTATATGATGGCCTATGGTGCCTGCACCTACATTGAGCAGGCGAGCGGCCTGTGGGTAACCTCTCAGACCAGCCGCCTGCTGCGCAGCTATGTGGAGCATCACCCTGACCGCCGCATGGTAGAATTGCAGGCCCACCCCCTGCCCATCCCCGACAAGGTGGACAGCTGGCTGGTAGCTACTGTGTGCTGACAATTCAATCCCCTGCCTGCTGTGTGCAGGCGGGGGAGTTTTTCTGCGGAGGTGCAGCATGGCACTTTTTGAACTGGAACAGGATTTTGGAAGCGACCCGGAAACGGAGTGGAAAGCGCCGACTTTCAAAGACTGTGCAGCGGCAGACATCGACCTGACTTTCTTTGAGCAGGACGAACACGCAGACCTGCACACGGTTGACGGGAAAGAGGCGCTGGTCATTGTGGATGACCAACGGCTGAAAGAACACAACTCGCACTGGGAAGCCGGAGCGAAACAGAACTTTGATACGGGCCTATACACCGCATCCACCGTGCTGTACATCCGGGTAAAGGACTACGGGCCGAAGCCGAAGATCGGGAAGCATCTGGTCATGGATAAGGGCACCTCGCAGCAGCGGACTTACAGTATCCTGAACTGCGAGGAAGAAGCGGGTATTTACCGCATCACCATGGAGAGGACGAGACAATGAGCAGGGTGACTTACGACGCAGGAACCATGACCATCACAGTGGACGGGCTGGAGGATGTGGAGCGAGCGCTGGGGGACTTGAAGAAAAAGACCCCGGCGGCGGCCAAGGTAGCGATCAACGCCACAGCACGACAGGCAAGAAAGCTGATGGTGGCGCAGGCAAAGGCCAGGTATGCCGTGAACGCCGCTGGGCGGCGGCACCTGAAAGACCTGGTACAGCGGAAAAAGGCCACGAACACAAGTCTGAGCGCAGAGCTTCACATCGAGAAGATGCGGAACGACCTGGGCTATTTCCAGCACAGGCCGACAGAGAGCTTCAAGGGGCGGGATGTCCTGCGCAGAGCGCCTGCCCATGTAAAGGCGCGAGTTCTGAAATCCTCTACCATGACCGCTTTGACCGGCGACGGAGCCAATCTGAGCAAGGGCTTTTTGGTGGAGTTCAAGAGCGGCCATGTGGGCATGGTTCAGCGGCGCATCGGCTCCAGCTCCAGCCATACGGTTACAGAGCGGGGGCGTCCGCGGTGGCGGAACAAGGACGGGAAAGTGGAAAAGCTGGTGACGATGGGAAGTCCGTCGGCAACTGCGATGCACAGCACCGTTTGGCCCTATGTGGAACCGGAGGTAACGGAATACCTGTACGACAGACTGATGGAGCAGACCGAGCGGGTGATCGCGCGGGCAAAGGCCAGAAAGGGATAGGCGATGAAAGATTACATGGATGCGGTGAAAGCCGCAGGGATTGGGCGGACGCCGCAGCTTTGCCAAGACGCGCTGATCGAGATGCTGGAGGAGCTTTTCGCCGGGAAAAAGTACAACGGCCAACAGGGCAGAAAACCGCTGAACATCTATAAGCAGGATTTGCCGGTGCCGGAGGACTACGACGCGGATGTGGACACGGATGCGGCGGCGGCCCCCTATATCGTGGCCCGCATGACCGGCGGAGCCATTAAGGACGAAAGCGGGCCGCAGACGGTGGAGTTCAGCTTGATCGTATGCGCATACGACGAGGGCGGAGCGCGAGAGGGCTATCAGGATGTGGCGAACATCAAAGAGGACATTGTGCAGCGGGTCTGTACGAGGCCCTATTTCGGCGGTGCGTTCACCATCCTGAAACCCGTCGTATGGGCTATGCAGCAGGATGATACGCACCCGTATTATTTCGGGGCTTGCACCTTGACCTGCACGGCCCCGGCTATGACACAGGACACGGAATTGGAGGGACTGGTATGAGCAGGAAAGCAGAGGCGTCGGCCATGGGTATGGCCGAGCGGGCGGAAGGAGCGGCAGGGCGGAAGAAAAAGGCCGGCCCTGTTGTCTACTGCGGCCCGACTGTAAGGGGCGTAGCGAAGCAGTACACGGTGTTCAGCGGAGGCATCCCGGAGGCGCTGGAGGATTTTTCTGAACGGCACCCGGAGGTAAAGGCCCTGTTGGTGCCGGTGGAGCAGTTCGCGGAGACCAGGAGGAAGATGGAGACTGCCGGAACGGCAGAAGCCATCCTGTACCACAAAATCAAATCTGAGCTGTAAGGAGGAAACAATATGGCTTACAAGCATGGCGTATATACCAGCGAGGTGGAAACCAGCCTGACTGCGCCTATTGTCGGGACGGCGGGACTGCAAGTGATCGTGGGAACCGCACCGGTGAATATGCTGAAAGACCCGGCGGCGGCAGTCAATGTTCCGCTGCTGGTGAACAACTACAAGGAGGCTGTGGAGGCCGTCGGCTACAACGACGACTTTGAAGCCTATACCCTGTGCGAGTGCATCAGTGCGGCGTTCAGCGTGGTGGGCGTGGCCCCGATGGTGCTTATCAATGTGCTTGACCCGGCGAAGCACAAGGCGGATATTTCGGAAAAGACGATGCAGGTAAACGACGGTGTGGCCGTGCTGGACGAAGTGGGTGTACTGCTGGAGGGCCTGACCATCAAGGCGGATGCAACACCGCTGGAGGCAGGCAAGGATTACACGACCACATGGAACAACGACGGCACCCTGAACATCGTACTGCTCAAAGGCGGAGCCGGTGAAAAGGCAACCACGCTGACTGCGACCGGTAGCAAGATCGACCCGAGCAAGGTCAAAGCCGCGGACATCGTGGGCGGTGTGGACATCTCCTCCGGCAAGGAAACCGGCCTGGAGGTGGTGAGGCAGGTATATCCCAAGCTGTCCATGACCCCCGGCATTCTGCTGGCCCCCAGGTTCAGCGCGGACGCCACGGTGTCTGCTGCGCTCCAGGCAAAGACCAAGAGCATCAATAGCGTGTTTGGCGCGGTGTGCATCGTGGACATCAACAGCAAGACGGACGGTGCAGTGAAGTACACCGATGTTAAAACCAAGAAGGAGGAGCAGGCGGTCAGCGACCCCAACGCATACGCCGTATGGCCCTATGCCAAGGTGGGCGAGGTGGTGTACAGCGGTTCGGCCCTGGCTGCCGCCCTGACGGCGTACACAGATGCGCAGAACGACGACACACCCAATGTCAGTCCCAGTAATAAGACGCTGGCGATCTCCGCCGCCTGCCTGGCAGACGGAACAGAGGTCGTGCTTGACCAGGAGCAGGCCAACACGGTGAACAGCTTCGGCGTGGCAACCTGGCTGAACATGAACGGGTTCCGCCTGTGGGGCAACAACACTGCGGCATACCCTGGCATCACCGACCCCAAAGACCGCTGGTTCAGCGTCCGCCGGTTTATGACTTGGGCAGCCAACAGCTTTATCCTGACCTACTTCCAGAAAGTTGACAGCCCGGCCAACAAGCGGCTGATCGAGGCCATCGTGGACAGCGAAAATGTGCGGGGCAACGGCTTTGTGGCCCGCGGCGTGTGCGCCCGGTACGAGATCACTTACAACGAGGACGAGAACACCACAACCGACCTGCTCAACGGCAAGATCACTTTCCACCAGTACATCACTCCGTTTACCCCTGCGGAGGACATTGAGGACATCATTGAGTTTGACCCCAATGCCCTTTCCGCTGCGCTGAACTGATAAGGGAGGGAACAAAGTATGATTAGCAGCAACTATATTCCTGAGAAAATCAGTGAGTATAACGCCTATCTGGATGGCAGCAAAATGATCGGCGTGGCCGCATCTGTGACCCTGCCGGAGATCAATATGAAAACCAGCACCGTATCCGGCGTGGGCGTCAACGGCGAACTGGACAGCCCCACCATCGGGCAGTTTGAGAGCATGGAGCAGGAAATCCAGTTCAACACCCTGTACAGCTCCGCCATGGATATGCTGTCGCCACTGTCCACGGTGAACCTGACCCTGCGAGCGGCACAGCAGGTTTATGACAAAACGGGCGGCTATAACTTCAAGGGCCTGCGGGTGGTGGAGATTGGGCGCGTCAAGAGCTTCAACCCCGGCAAGGTTGAAAAGGGCGAGGCCATGGAGGCGACCATTACCCTGGAGCTGACCTACATCATGATCGAGGTGGACGGCGTACAACTCCTGGAAGTGGACAAGCTGAACGGCATTTACAAGGTAAACGGAAATGATATGCTGGCTGGCGTGAACAGCCTGGTATAACCCGGAAAACGGAACACGGCCCCCCCGGTCTGCGGGTGGGCCGTGTTTTTCTAAACGAACGACGGCCGAAAGGAGCATTACCATGGAGGAAATCAAGAACGCGATGGTGGAAGTCAACACGGAAACGCAAGAAGTCAACACCGAAAAGGAAGAAGTCAGCGAGGAGCGGGTTGTGAAGCTGACGAAGCCCTATGTCTTTGAGGGAAAAGAGTATGAGGAAATCGACCTGTCAGGGCTGGAGAAGCTGACCATCCGGGACGCCATCGACACGCAGCTGGAGCTTTTCGGCGTGGAAGTTGCCGCCTCTGTGCTGTGTGAGACCACCACAGCATTTGCCAGAACTATGGCAGCGAAGGCGACCGGACTGCCTATCGAATTTTTCAAGCTGATGCCGCGCGGCGCTTTTAGGCGGGTAGCGGGCATGGTGCGCAGATACATGAATGCGGACGACGAGACGAAGAACCATGTGATGCAGTTGGGGAAGCCTCACAGCTATAAGGGGAAGGAGTACCGGGAAATCGACCTGAACGGCGTTGCCGACCTGAACACCCTGAATGAGAGTGAGGCAGAAAACCGGCTGGCCCGCGAGGGCTTTGCGGTGACGGAGAATGGCACCAACTATCTGTACGCCTGCGTGATCGCCTCGATGGCGACGGGCATCCCGGAGGATTTCTTCACCTCGCTGCCGCTGTATGAGCTGCTGAAACTGAAAAACGCGGTGAACGACGCGGATTTTTTCGAGTAAAGGGCGGGGCAAAAGCCCTGCGGAAAGCGGCAATCCGACTGTCCTCGGTGACAGGGACGAGCCTTGAATTTTACTTGAAGCTGCCTGTCCGCGAGTTTGTTGAACTGAATGACGAGGTGGCGGAGGAATGGCGAAGAACAAAACATTAGAGCTTAGCATCAAGATCGCCGGAAAGATGGACAAGAGCCTGACGGCGGCGCTGGCCAGTAGCCAAGGGCAGCTGGGCAGCTTCGCCAAAAGTATCAGCAACATCGGAACGGCGGGACTGGCGGCTATGGGTGCGCTGACGGCGGGAACGGTGGCAACCATCGCAAGATGCACCAAGGAAGCTGCAAAGTTTGAAAACTATATGTCCGATGTGGTCAAGGTCGTGGACGGCATGGCGGACGCAACCGGAAAAGTAAGCAATAAGATGGCGGAGAACGGGAGAACCTATGCGGAAAATTACGCCATCCTGGAAGAACGGCTGAAAGACCTGAGTACGCAGATACCGTACACCTTTGAGGATTTGACACGCCTCGCCGCGGCGGCAGGCCAATCGGGAAAAACCTTTGAGGACTTGACACAGACGGACTTCCTGAAAGACATCGCCATGTGGGGAACGGCTATGGACATTTCCGCAGACCAGGCAGGCGACTGGGGCGCGAAATGGGAACAGGCGTTCAACATGAACCACGAGCAGGTCATGGAGGTTGCGGATGTCATCAACTACCTGGGCAACAACTACGCCACTACGGCGGCGGAGATCGCCCAAAGCGTGAATGATGCGGCATCCATGGGCCAACTGGCAGGCGTGGATGTTAAGGCGACGGCGGCCATCGCGGCCAGTATGCAGGCCATGGGCGTAAGCACTGACCGGGTGGGCACCAGCATCAAGCGCATCTATACCAACATCACAAAGGGCAGCACGGCCACAGCCGCCCAGGAAGCGGCATTTGAACGACTGGGGTTTTCGGCGACGCAAATCGCAAAGTCAATGCAGACAGACGGCACGGGAACGCTGCTGAAAGTGTTTGAAGCAGTGAACAACCTGCCGGACGCTGAGAAGCTATCCACGCTCAATGCCCTGTTTGGACAGTGGGCCATTGAGGGCGGAGCCAAGCTCACGCAAAACCTGGGCCTCCTGACAGGGATGCTGAAAGAGGTTTCCGATGCAAGCGTCTGGAGCGGGAGCATGGAAAAAGAGTTCATCATCAAGGCGACGACGCCGGAGGCCATAGAAACCATGCTGGGAAGCGCCAAGTCTGCGCTGATGGACGACATCGGCACCGCATTTCTCCCGGCCTACAAGGAATTTGGACTGTCCATGATCGGGTTCATCAGGGGCATACGGGAGAATATGCCGGAGCTGACCAAGCTCGCAGAGAGCCTGGGAAAACTGGCAAGCCGCGGTGTGGAAAAGCTGGGCACGGCGATGAACTGGGCGCTGCCCTACATCCAAAAGGGCCTGGATTACCTGCTGAACAACGGCGAACAGGTGGCCCATATCATCGGGATACTGGCGGCCACCTTTGCGGGAATGAAGCTGGCACCGGCGGCGGAGGGCCTGCTTTCCGGCGTGGGCGGTATGCTGTTCGGCGGAAATGCCGCAGGCGGAGGAAAGCGGAGCGGCGGCCTGTTCGGCGGCATCAAAAGCCTGTTTATGGGCGGGAGAAAAACCGGGAGCGCCGGAGCCGGTTTTGCGTCCGCCTTTGGAGGGGCGGTATCTGGAAACGGATTTAAGGCAACCATGGGAGCTACGCTGTCAAGCCTGCTGGCCGGAAACGGCTTTAAGGGGACAGCGGGCCTGCTCTCTGCCGCGGCTGGGACGCCGGGGCTTCTCTCCGGCTATGTTGGGCCGGGAAGCGTAATCAAAAATGCAGCGGCGAACAGTGCAGTGGGCCAGTGGCTCGGAGGAATAGGAACGGCCATCGGGAACACAAAGACCGGCGGCCTCCTGAGTGGCCTGCTGGGTAAAGCGGGAACTGCGGCGGGCGGACTGCTGGGGGCCGCAAAAGGCGGCTTGGGCGGCCTGCTGGGCAAGGCGGGAGCTGCCATCATGGGGAGCAAAGCCGGAATGGCCGTGGGCGGCCTGCTGGGCAAGGCAGGCGGAGCATTCAGCGCAATCGCTGGCTCCGGTGCGGTAAAGGCAATCGGTGGTGCTGCGAGCGGGGGTCTTGGGATACTGAGCAGTATTTGGGGGCCAATCGCAGGCGGCTTCGGAACCCTACTGTCCGGGGCGCTCCCGGTCGTGGGCGTGGTATCCAGCATTATTGCGGTCGTCAGCCTGCTGGGTGACAACCTGGAGTATATACGGGAAATCGTCGGCGGGGTATTCGGAGAACAAGGGCTTGCCATCTTTGACAAGTTCACAGGCGCACTGTCCAATGTGGGTAACTTCATCAGCGGGCTGTTTGTGGACGGAGGCGTGGCAAGTGCGCTGTCCGGTTTCCGAGAAATGCTGTTCGGACAGGGCGGCATATTTGCCGGGAATGAGACGGCTGCCGGGGCGTTTGACGGCATCGTGCAGATGCTCCAATCGGTGATGGGCGTTGTGGGCCAGGTCGTGACCTTTGCCAACACAACGGTAAAGCCAATCATTGAGGGGATATTCAACTTTATCACGCAGACGGTGGTGCCGGTCATTCTGCAAACCATCCAGACGGCGGCCCCGTATATCTCCAGTATCATCAGCGGGATTGGTTCGGCGGTTATGACGGTGGCGCAGATCATCGGCCAGGCCATTCAATTTGTTATGCCGGTCATTCGCACCCTTGCAACCATCCTGCTGAATATCGGGCAGGTGGTCGTGCCGTCTGTTCTGGCGGCCATCGCAGTATTCTCCGAGGGTATCAGCAACGCCATCACGGGGGTAAAGACCATCTTTGAAGGCGTTATCACATTCATCACCGGCGTGTTCTCAGGCAACTGGCGGCAGGCGTGGGAGGGTGTGCGGTCGATTTTCACAGGTATTTTCGACACCCTGGGCGCTCTGTTCAAAGCCCCGATCAACGCCGTTATAACGCTTATCAACAAGGCAATCGCAGGCATCAATGGGCTGAATATCACCATCCCGGACTGGGTGCCGGGGTTGGGCGGAAAAACATTCGGACTGAATATCCCGGAAATTCCGATGCTGGCACGGGGCGGATTTACCAACGGCGCGAGCATCGCGGGCGAGGCTGGCACAGAGGCGGTTATCAGCTTCCAGAGAGCTGTGCGGCGGGAGAACCTTGCAACATGGGCCAAGGCCGGTGAGCTGCTGGGCGTCAGGCCGGTGGAACTGGCGGACATCCCGGCGGAGGGCGGCTTCGGCGGCGGAGGCATAACCTTTGCGCCGCAGATCACCATTCAAGGGAACGCAGACCGCAGCGTAATCGACGAGGCGCTGGCGGAGGCGCAGGCCAGATTTGAGGCGTGGTATCTCCAGATGCAGCGCCGGAATGCGCGGACGGCCTATTAACGGGAGGACGGTATGGCATACATCACTAAGAGCGGCGATACATGGGACATGATCGCCAAGGAAGTCTATGGGAGCGAATACCATGCCGATGTTCTGATGGCGGCGAATGCAGCGCACATTGAGACTTTTATCTTCCAAGCCGGGGTGGAACTGTCTACCCCGGCGCTGGAGGAGGAACGGAATGGACTGCTGCCGCCGTGGAAATATGAGGCGAACTATGATTAGAGCAAGAAGCCTGGCGCTGGATGTGCGCTACAACAATGCCCCGTTTGCCGGGCAGGTAGGCGGAGAAATCGAAAGCCTGACCTATATCGACAGCGCGGCAGACAACAGCGACAGCATTGACATCACGCTGGACGCACAGGATGGAAAGTGGCTGCGGGGCTGGCTACCGGAAAAGGGCGCGACGCTGCGCCCGCGCATCCGGGGGTACAACTGGGAGGCGCAGGGAGACAGGCGCATCATTGAGTGCGGGTTATTCGTGTTGGATGATGTGAGCTTTTCTGATGCACCAACCACCTTGCAGATCGGCGGCGTGAGCAAGCCGAGCGACAGCGACTTTTCGGAGCTGGAGCGGGAAACCATTTGGAAAAACACCAGCATCAAGAGAATTGGAGAGACCATAGCGGGCCGGTATGGGCTGGCGTTCACCTACGATGCAGACGATTATGACATCGAGTGCGACGAGCAGGACGGAACGGACAGCGGCTATTACAACCAGCTATGCAAAAACTACGGCCTTATCCTGAAAGTTTACGCCCGGCGGCTGTGGGTGTATGACCGGGAGCAGTACAAGGAAAAGCGAGCGGTAAAGACTTTCCACCGGACGCAGATCAGGCCGGGCAGTTTTGCATATACCACCACCCTGTCCGGCACATACACCGGCGGGTACTTCAACTACACCGACGCGGACAAGGACATCGACATCGTGTGCAGCGTGGGCGGAGGGACACACACAAAGAGCGTGAACCGGAGAGCGACCAGCGTATATGATGCCAGCGTCCAACTGTGCGCGGAGCTGAACAACGCCAACCACGGCACGGTACGGCTGCGCTTCGGGGTAGATGGGGACTGGCTGGTGAGTGCGGGAAACTGCATCAATCTGGCCGGGTACGGCAAGCTGGACGGAAAATACTTTGTTGACAAGGTGACGCATAAGGTGAGCGCCAGCGGACTTACCACGGATTTCGAGTGCAGCGGCATCGGAACTGCGTTCCACTACTGGGATGTGGGCGGGAAGATCGAGTACCACGAGCCGGAGGAGGACAGCGGCGTTGATTACGACAGCGCCTACGCCACCACAAGCCCGGCGGCCAATGCAGCCAGCTCGGCGGCGGGAGCCGAAGCGGGGGCGTCGGTGACGCTGACAAATGCGCCTTTCTATGTGGCAAGCACATCGGCAAGTCCGGCGTGTCACAAGAGCGGAACCTATTATTTCTACGATGGCATCTTAATCAACGGGAGATACCGCATGACCAACACGGCGGCGCGGTGCGGAAAGCTACCGGTAGGAAAGAATGTGACCGGATGGGTGCCAGCGAGCTATTGCATCACAGAAAAGGAGGGATAGCCGGTGGCAAGCACGAACCGCACGGGGCGCGTGAGCGCCATCGACTATGAGGCGGGCACCTATGAAGTGACATATTTTGACCGGGGGCAAAGCGTGACGCGGAAGATCAATGCCATCAGCAACGGCGAATACAAAATGCCGGTGATCGGCCAGATCGTCAGCGTGGCGCACACCAGCAGCGGCCTTGCGGCGGCCACGACGACGGGAACGGTCTGGAACAAAACAAACCGCCCAGCAGAGGGCTTCAAGGGACTTTACCGGAAAGAGTACGGTTCGCAAAAAGGGCGGGCTTACAGCAGGTATGACGAGAATACGGGCGTGTACACGCAGTATGTGGACAAGCGCACCGGGCGCACCTGCAACGGAGAAATCTTCGACGAAGCGAAAGGCCCCATCAGCCTGGTGGCCGGTGGACAATTCCAGGCTAAAAGCAGCTCGGCCAGCATCAGCCTGAATGCGAAAACGGGCGTCGGCCTTGTGGCGGGAACATCGGTGAGCATCGAGGCCGGGAGCTTTGCGAGCATCGAGGCGGCGGGGGAACTGAGCGTGTCCGCCGGAGGAAAGTACACGCTGACGGTGACAAAGGGCGTGGAAGTCGAAGTGTCGGGCGGCGAGGCAAAGATCACGCTGAACGGAGCGGTAATCACCGTGACAGAGGCGGGGGATGTGACCGTGACCAGTCCGACCAAAATCAACCTGTCGGCCCCGGAGATCAAGGCGGAGGCACCGGCGGGCGATATTGTCATACAAGGGAAAAGCCTTGTCAACCACACGCACGAGGACAGCCTGGGCGGCGGGACCACACCGCCAAAGTAAGGAGGAGATCGCACATGGCGCTGGGGAGCTATATGGGGGTGTCATTCACGGTGAGCGACCGGCGCATCCTGACACCGAGCGGCCTGAAAGGACAGGGCGGGAGCGAGTGGGCAACCCACAACCGAACCGGGGCAAGGGCAAGGAGCCAGTGGATTGCGCCCAAGCTGCGGAAATATTCGTATGACCTGCTGCTTCGGGCACAGGACGGGGTGAACCCGAGAAGCACACTGCGACGCCTGCAACGCGCGGCAGAGCAGGATGTGGCGGACTGGTTCATTATCGGCGGCTCGCCCCTTTCGCCGTATCCGTTCAAAATCACCGACATCAGCGACGAGTGGGCCGTGGTGCTGCACCGGGGGGCGATGGTGGAGTGCAAAGTGACGCTGACCATCGAAGAATACCTGTAAGGAGGGCACTATGCTGAACACGGAAAATGCTGTGATCGAGATACTGCCGGGCAAGGTGGACGACAGCACGGCACGGGAGGTATATCGAAACCTGCAAGTGCTGTATGGGACTGTGGCCGGAGAGCAGGCGCTTGACCGGGAGTTTGGAATTGACGGCAGCATCATCGACTGCCCACAGGAGAATGCGCAAGTTCTCCTGGTTGCAGAATATGTGCGCAAAACCGAACGGTATGAGCCGCGGGCAAAGGTGGCCCGCGTGGAATGGACGGGCGGAAAGGCGCAGGACGGAACTATGACCCCAAAGGTGGTGATCGAAATTGTCTAATATCATTGAGCTGGAGAACTGCCCGGAGCTGAACTTCATCGAGAACATGACCTTGCAGGAGACGGAAGATCAAATGCGGGAACTGTACGCCGGATACTACCGGGAGCTGACCGGGAAAGACCCGGAGATCGGGGACGCCGACACAGTGAACCTGCTGATTAAAGCGTTCTGCGCGATGGAATATCAGACCATGCAGTATGCGGACGCAAAGGGCAGAATGGAAATGCTGAAAACCAGCACCGGGAGCGCCTTGGATGCGCTGGCGGCGCTGGTGGGGCTGACCAGGAAAGCGCCGGAACGGGCCACGGCCTCTGTGCGGTTCAGCCTGGAGGAGCCGAGGAGCGTCGTTGTTGCTATCCCGGCGGGAACACGGGTGAAAACCGAGGACGGGAAGTATTTCAACAGCCTGGAGTACGCCGAGATCAAGGCGGGCGAGAGCTATGCGGATGTTGTGGTACAAGCCGAGGAAGCCGGAGCGGAGAGCAGCGGCATCCTTTCGGGTGCAATCAAAATACTGGTAGACCCCATTCCGTACATTTCCGGCGTGAGCAACACAACACCGAGTACGGGCGGACTGGACACCGAGGACGACGACAGCCTGACCAGGCGCATCTACCTTGCGCCGAGCGTTTATAGCTGCGCCGGGCCGCGGGACGCCTATGAATACTATGCGCGGGAATGGCGCGGGGATGTGGCGGATGTCCGCATCGTAAGCCCGCAACCGGACGAGGTGAACATCTACTTCGTGATCGAGGATGAAACAGGGCTTCGACTGCCGAACACAACGGAGCTTGCGGGCATGGCGGAACACATGGACGACGAGACCATCCGCCCGCTGTGCGACCATGTAAGCTGCCTCGCACCGGAGGAGGTGGACTATACCATATCGTTCACCTATTGGATTGCAGAGAGCAACCAGAGAAGCGCAAGCGAAATCCAGAGCAAGGTAACGGCGGCGGTCAAGGACTTCCAGACATGGCAGCGGAAACTTGGGCGGGACATCAACCCGACGGAGCTGATCGCCCGCCTGCGGGCGGCGGGGGCAAAGCGGGTGAAGCTGACAGCCCCGGCGGATGTGGCCGTGCAGACCATGATGCTGCCGAAATGCACCGGTGTGACGGCGACCTACGGAGGGCTGGAGGATGATTAAAAGCCTGAGAGATGCGCAGATCACAGACGGCCTGCCGCGTATCGTGCGGGAACAGCCGTGGGTCAAGGCGCTGTCCATGGCCGCTGCTGCGCTGCACAAAAAGACCATGGACTATATCGACGGCAGCCAAATCTATACCGCCATCGACAGCGTGGCGGAGCCGGTGCTTGACGCCCTGGCAGTCAACTGGAAAATCGACTGGTATGATACCGGGTACGACATCGACCGGAAACGGCGCATCGTTAAAACAGCATTGACCATCCGGCGGACAATGGGCACAGTGGGCGCAGTCCGGGCGCAAGCGGACGCTATCTATCCGGGTTCGACCCTGGAGGAATGGTTTGAGTACGGCGGGACGCACGGGAGGTTCCGGCTGCGGGTGAACATCGTCACGGTAGAGGAGCGGGAGGAGTTCGCGGCCATGTCGCTGCGAGAGATCGAGCGGCGGCTTGCGGCGGCAAAGCGGTTCAGCTCCCACTTGGAGGAGGTGGAATACTACGATGCGGGCGGCGTGGCGACAGCTTACGGGATGGCGGCCTATGTAGGTGCTGAGTTCGTGGAGGGCTGCACCACCATCCGGGTGAACCCAAGCCCGGACACCAAAACAGGGACGGCCACGGCACACGCCCTGGCGGCCTGCGTAGGAGCGGTAATCATCGACTTCGGGACAACCGAGAGAACAGGAGGATAAAACATGGCCTGGTTAGGCGTAATCACGAACAACGGAAACGACCTGCTGACCCGGTGGGTGGAGGGGAAGAACCTGCATATCACCAGAGCGGCGGCGGGGCAAGGGCGAGTGGAGCAGACCGCCATGCTGGCGCAGTCGGCTCTTGTGAACGAAAAGCAGACGGTGAGCATCGTGTCCAACACACCGGCAGAAAAGGGCCAGAGGCTCAAACTGCAAGTGACGGCACAGGCTGCGGTGGGGTACAACCTAAACCAGTTCGGCGTATGGGCGAGACTGGACGAGGAAGAAGATCAAATGATCGCCCTGTTCCAGACGGATACGGACATCGGCATTGAAATCCCGAGCAAGGAGGCCATGCCGGACTTTGTGTACACATTCTACGGGCTGCTGGCATTCTCCAACCAGGGAAACCTTACGGTCAAAATTGACGCCGTCGCTGTGGTGACGGCGGAAACCATGGGACAGGCAATCGCCGAGGCTATGGGTGCCCACGCTGGAGACCGGGAGGCCCACGCGGCCCTGTTCGAGAAAAAGGCGGATTTGGGTACTGACAGAAAAGTGGTAATCGACCAACTCCCGGTAAACACGCCGAACGGTATAGCGGGGCTGGACAAGGACGGCAAGGTGAGCGCCGCCCAGCTGCCGGTGAACACACCGAACGGCATAGCAGGACTTGGCGACGACGGGAAGATCGCGGCGGCGCAGCTCCCCAGCTATGTGGATGATGTGGTGGAGGGCTATTACCATGAGGGCGCTTTCTACTCTGACCCGGCCCACCGGGAGCAGATCACCCCGGAAAGCGGCAAGGTCTACATGGATGCAGAAACCAACATCACATACCGGTGGAGCGGGCACAGCTATGCGCCCATCGGCTCCGACCTGGCCCTGGGCGAAACGCAGAGTACGGCCTACCGCGGTGATCGAGGCAAGATCGCCTACGACCACAGCATGACCAAGGCGGGAAACCCCCATGGCACGAAAGCCGCAGACATTGGCTATACCGACAACAAGGGGCTGGGGGCGAAAAACTTGCAGGGGGCCATGGACGCAGCCGCGCAAAGAGCAATCGACGCGCAGAAGTCTGCGGACGCGGCGCTGGACGCCATCACAAAAATTGGGCACACCATCGACGCTGTGCCCAGCCAGAACGGAACACTGACCTACACCGGCAGCGAGCAAAGCCCGACCTGGAACAGCTACAACCCGGAGACCATGACCATGGGCGGCGTGACCAAGGGGACGGACGCAGGTTCGTATAACGCCACATTTACCCCGAAGGAGGGGTACACCTGGGGAGACGGCACCAACGAGACAAAAACCGTAGTGTGGAAAATCGGGCGGGCCACGATCATGGCGGTGCCCAGCCAGTCCGGGGCGCTGGCCTATACCGGAAGCGCACAGACACCGGCATGGGCCAACTACGAAAGCACAAAGCTGACCCTGGGCGGAACCACCAGCGGAACCAATGCGGGAAGCTATGAGGCGACCTTTACGCCAAAGGCCAACTACCAGTGGCAGGACGGAAGCACGACCGCCAAGACCGCCGTATGGCGCATTGAACGGGCAAAGATCGCAGTGGTGCCCAGCCAGTCCGGGGCACTGACCTATACCGGCGGGGCACAAAGCCCGAGCTGGAGCAACTATGACAGCACAAAGCTGACCCTGGGCGGCACTACCAGCGGAACTGCCGCGGGCAACTACAACGCGACATTTACGCCGAAAGAAAACTACCAGTGGCAGGATGGAAGTGTGGCCGCCAAAAATGCGGCGTGGGCCATTCAAAAGGCGGCAGGCACGCTGGCCCTCTCCCCCACCTCCATGACCCTGGACGCCTCCACAAAGAGCAAGAGCATCACTGTGACCAGGAACAGCACGGGGGCGGTCTCGGCCACCGCATCGCCCAGCGGCGTGGTGGCAGTGAGCGTGAACGGGAACACGGTCACGGTGACTGCCATTAAGGACGGAAACGCCACAGTGACGGTGAATGTGGCGGCGGACGCCAACCACACCGCCCCGAGTGCAAAGACCTGTTCTGTGAAGGTGGAGATGCCGAACATCTACGGCGTGGAGTGGGACGGCACCAGCACAACGGTGTGGAGCCGGACGGATAAGGCGGCAGGCTTCACGAACCCTGTGCCCTATGTGGCCGGACAAAGCAAGTACGGAAGCCCGTTCGATAACCTGATGCCCTGGAGCGGGATGGTTCGGTCAAGCGACCCCGCAGCGGGCGAGCTGGTGGCTATCCCGAAATTCTGGTTCAAGTGGACAAAGAGCGGGAGCCGGTTGAAACTCCAGATCGCGGACAAGGCGACACCGGGTTTCCATGTCTCCCCGGCCCACGCAGACCGCGGGGACGGAAAGGGCGAGCGGAACACCGTGTACATTGGCCGGTATCACTGCCACACGAGCAACTGGAAAAGCCAGAGCGGCGGAAAGCCCAAGGCGGACATCACCAGGAGCGCGGCGCGGAGCGGTATCCACGGCCTGGGCGGCACCATCTGGCAGAGCGACATCCAAATCCGCATGACGATCTGGATGCTGTACCTGGTGGAGTTCGCAGACTGGAACAGCCAAAAGACCATCGGCAAAGGCTGCGGAGACAACAGCGCCACCGGAAACATGGGTTATACGGATAGTATGCCGTACCACACCGGAACCACGCAGAACAGCCGGGACAGTTACGGTCTGGGCACGCAGTATCGTAACATTGAGGGCCTTTGGGACAATGTGTTTGACTGGGGCGACGGATGCTACTACAACAGTGCGGGGCTGAACATTATCATGAACCCCAACAATTTCAGTGACACCAGCGGAGGAACCGCCGTGGGCGTACCCACGAGCGGGTGGCCCAGCGCATTTGCGGTGGCGACGAAAAGCGGCCTGGAGTGGTGCATTTACCCCACGGCAACGGGGGGCAGCGAGACCACATACTCGTCGGATTACTGGTACTTCAACGTGTCCAACCCGTGTCTGTTCTTCGGCGGTGCCTATAACCAGGGCGGGAACTACGGGTTGTTCTATGTGGACTACTTTTCCGTGTCGGGCTCCTACCGGGACATCGGCTGCCGCCTCCAAAAACTCCCCTGACAGGGGAGGGGGTGCAGGGGGACGGGGGCCGCAGCCCCCTCCCTCCTGCATATCCCCGGCCCGCAGGCCGAATAACATAATCACCCACAAAGGGTTTTCCGCCGCAAACGCGGCGTGAAAATACAGGGGGAGATCGCGCACGCAGTCGGTGCCTTGGTTTTTGGCTCGTCGGATAACTGGAACTTCAACGCGTCCAACCCGTGTCTGCACTTCGGCGGTAACTATAACCAGAACGGGAACCACGGGTTGTTCTATGTGAACTACAATTCCGTGTCGAACTCCAACCGGAACATCGGCTGCCGCGTCCTTTTAGGACTGGCTACCCACCTCCATTCCTCGTCGTCACAAGCTGCGGAGCGTGCGCCCCGGCCCACGGGCCAGGGCTTACTTCCTCCGCTGCTCCTCCTCTTCCTTGCAAACCCGCTGATGCTGGGCTTTGCTCGGATGGGGAGAGGCGAGGGCGTGATCTTCCTCGGCACCCCTTGGTGCAGATTAGCCAACAGGACACGGTTTAGTACACTCCCGCAACCGGCGGGAGCGGTGGAAAGATCGTGAGGCTAAAAGGAGGAGCAAACATCCTGTATGAAACGAGCAAAAGACCTATACCAAAAACTGATTTCAGACGAAAATCTCAGGCTGGCAATCCTCACGGTGAATGCCACGCATAAATGGCACCCACACCACAGGCCCAATAAAACGGTGCTGCGGGTGGAGGCGGACATCGGCGGATATGTGGAGAAGCTGCGAGAGATCATCGTCAACGGATATGATGCGGCCCCACCGAGAATAGCCCGGCGCTGGGACAAGAGCGCCGGAAAATGGAGGGACATATCAGAGCCGAGATTGTGGCCTGACCAGTATGTTCACCATGCGGTCATTCAAGTTCTGGAACCGGTGCTGATGCGGGGAATGGACAAGTTCTGCTGCGGAAGCATCAAGGGCCGGGGCATCCATTACGGCGTTAAGGCAATCAAGAAATGGATGCGGACAGACCCGAAAGGGACGAAGTATGCAGAGGAGCTGGACATCCACCATTTTTACGACAGCCTGACCATTGAAACGGTGATGGCCCGCCTGCGGAGGCTGGTCAAAGACCGAAGGATGCTGGATGTGTGTGAGCGACTGATGAAGTATGGCGTCCTGATTGGCGCGTTTTTCTCACAGTGGTTTGCCAACACGGTACTGCAACCGCTTGACCAGATGATACGGAACAGCGGGCTGTGTGACCACTATATGCGGTACATGGACAACCTGACACTGTTCGGGCGCAACAAAAGGAAGCTACGAAAGCTGCGGGGCATGATTGAGGACTGGCTTGCAGGCCGCCGGTTGAAGCTGAACAACAAGTGGCAGCTCTATCCGACGGCAAAGCGGACGGTGGCGGCGCTGGGATACCGGTTCGGCCATAAGTTTTCCCTGCTGCGAAAGCGAAACATGGTGCGGCTGAAAAAGTCACTATCAGAATGTTACCGGGCCATGCGGAAACACCAGAAGATCAGGCCGAAACTGGCACAGGGCCTATTGTCACGGCTGGGCCAAATGAAGCACTGCAACCATGTACATTTCTTTGAGAAGTATGTGGAAACAGGGCTGCAACGAAAATTGAAGCTCGTGGTAAGAGAGCATACGAGAAAGGAGCAGGCAAGATGGAATATGTGTACGGAACCGCTGAAATCGACGGCGTGATGCGTGAAAACCTGAAAGTCATTGGCGGCCCGAAGCTGGAGGAGGGGGAGTACCTGACCACGGTTCGGGAGTACGACGACAACACGATCACAGACCGGTGCCGCATTGACCGGCACTATCTGACGGCGGAGGACGAGGACGGGACGAAGTACGACTTCTATGCCATCAGCGAGCATTACCGCTACATCGACCGTACCAAGATGCTGGATGAAACCAAGGCGGCGACGGAGATCACCTTTGTCGCCCTGGCCGAGACCGGCGGCATCGACGGGACGACTGCCGGGGAACACAAAAATCTGTTTGAGGAATGGCAGGCGGGGGTCTCTTACAAAGTGGGCCAGTACCGGCGCTATGGAGAGAAGCTGTACCGGTGCGTACAGCAGCACACCTCGCAGGCGGGATGGGAGCCGGACAAGGCGGCAAGCCTGTGGTCTGTGGCCGCTGACCCTGCGGAGGAGTGGCCGGAATGGAGCCAGCCGCTTGGAGCGCATGACGCCTACGCCAAGGGGGCAAAGGTGTCGCACAACGGGAAGCACTGGGTCAGTGATGTGGATGCGAATGTGTGGGAACCCGGCGTCAGCGGGTGGTCGGAGGCGAAAGAATGAGCAGCCATTTGCAGATCATCGCTGAACTGGAGACGGTGACAGAAATCCAGGCAAAAGCCATCCGTGTTCTGGCAACCCGCCTGGCGGAGCTGGGCGACACGGAGACCGGGCGGGACGAGATCGCGGAAGCCGATAAGGCATACCGTGAGGCCATCGGCGGAACCGATTGGCCGGGCTGATACGCAGGAGGACGAGGGAATGTACATCGACGCGGACTTTATCATCAAGGCAGCAAGCCTGCTGAGCGCACTGGGGGCATTGGTGGCGGCGGTCGTGGCCGTGTACAAGGTGCTGGAGAACAACAGGAAACAGAACGAGTTCATCAACGCCATGCAGGAGGAGCAGACCTTGATCTGCTACGGACTGCGGGGCGCTCTGCAAGGGCTTGTGGAGCAGGGGTGCAACGGGCCATGCAAGGACGCACTGGCGAGGTTGGACAAGCACCTGAACAAAAGCGCCCACCCGCATATCCCGGAGGGCTGAGATGGCCGGGCGGCGGGTGAACAAAAAGACGAAACGCAAGAAGAAGCGCATCGGAACGATGGACTTGATCTTGCTGCTCGTCTTTATTTGTCTGGTTATCTTTACCGTTACCATGATACGGCTGTTCCAGGTCTACGGCTCGGTGCCGGATACCCTTGTAACCTGTGTGTTTGCCACACTGGGCGGGGAGTGCGGTATCCTGGGCTGGATAAAGACCAACAAGGATAAACGGCAGGACAGACGGTGGCAGCGGGAGGATATGAAACGGGAAAGGGAGGCGATGGAGCAGGCCATGCAACAGACAGAGGAACCGTAAAGGAGGGATAGATCGTGCTGAACGGCAGGAACAATGAGGAAAAAATCTGGAACTACCTGAAAGGCGCAGGGTTAAACGACTGTGGAGCCGCTGGGCTGATGGGAAACCTGTATGCAGAAAGCGGCCTGCGACCGGACAACCTGCAAAACACCTACGAAAAAAAGCTGGGTATGACGGACGCCTCATACACGGCGGCGGTTGACGGAGGAACCTATACCGGGTTCGTGCGGGACTGCGCCGGTTATGGGCTGGCACAGTGGACTTACTGGAGCCGGAAACAGGGACTTTTCAATTTTGCCAAGGCGGCGGGCCGGAGCATCGGAGACCTGGAGATGCAGCTTGATTTCCTGATGAAAGAGCTGCGTGAGGGTTACAAAGCTGTTCTGACCATGCTGAAAACGGCGGGAAGCGTCCGGCAGGCATCAGATGCAGTCCTGCTGCAATTTGAGCGCCCGGCAGATCAGAGCGAGACGGCGAAAAAGCGCCGGGCCTCGTTCGGGCAGAAGTATTATGACAGGTACGCAAAACCCAAGGAGGGACAAGCTGTGGGAACATTCAAGCCGAGACTGACCCGACCGGAGGCGGGCAACAAATATTACATCACCAAGGCGAGCGGAGGATGGTCGGACGCCATCAAGGGAAAGCCGGTGGACGCGCTGTGCAACACCCTTTCCAACTGCGTGGGCTATGCCTATGGGCGATTTAATGAGATCGGCGGTTACGGGTGCTGCAAATATCTGCGGCCCGTGAACGCCGAAAACTTTATCCAGTTTGCCGGGGGCCTGGCCGTAGGTCAGGAGCCGAAGCTGGGGGCCTGCATGGTGTGGCGCAAGGGAGCGACGCTGAACGGATCGGATGGAGCGGGTCATGTGGCAATCGTGGAGCAGATCATCAGTGCAACTGAGATCGTGACCAGCGAAAGCGGATACGGAAGCAAAACCCCGTTCTGGACAAAGCGCCGGAAGAAAGGTGCAGGGAACTGGGGAGCCGGGAGCGGGTACACTTTCCTGGGCTTTATCTATAACCCGGCTGTGAGCGGAAGCACCACGACAACCCCGGCACCGAACCCGCCGACAACCGGAGGCGCAACCGAAGCGCTGAAATACAAGGTGGGCCAGATGGTGCAATCTCTGGCGAAGAAGCACTACACCAGCTCCAATGCGGCGACGGGAAAGAACTGCAAGCCGTGCGAGGCAAAGGTGACGGCCATCAATCCGGGAAGCAAGCACCCCTATCATGTGGTGGGCACTTCTGTGTATGGATGGGTAGACGAGGACGACATCGCGGCCACGGCATCTGCTGACGCAGCCCTTGCTGTGGGCGACCGGGTGAAGATGGACAAGTCGGCAACGATCTACGGCACCATGCGCAAGTTTGCTGCATGGGTATATGCCGCAAAGCTGTATGTGCGCGGCATTGACGGGAACCGCGTGGTGGTATCCACGCTGAAAAGCGGGGCTATCACCGGCGCGGTTGACAAGAAGCATTTGACGAAAGTGTAATAGGAGGGTATACACATGGATAACATTATGCAGTACATTCCCCTGGCGGTATCCGCTGTTCTGCTGGCGGCTCTTATCCTGACGGTGGTCACCAACATCATCACCCAGGTTCTCAAAAAGCTCACCTGGGAAAAGATACCCACCAACATTCTGGCCTTTCTTGTGGCGATGGCCGTGACCCTTCTGGCGTTCTTCGCAGCCTGTCAGATCATGGCGTGGGCCGTCACCTGGTACATGGTGGCCGGAGCAGTAGCCCTGGGCTTGTTCGTCGCCTACGCCGCTATGTTTGGATATGACAAACTGCGAGAGGCGCTGGAGCAGATTATTAACTGGGAAAAGAGAAAAACAGAGTAAAGATGTCCCCCGGCTATCACACTTACAGGTGCGGTAGCCGGGGGATTTTTCATTATACACGCAACAGTGAAAATAACTATTGCGGAGCGGGGAAATATTGGGTATCATAAGGGTGTAAAATGCGACAAAACAAGACAAGCGGAACGGAACCGGGAAACCGGAAACCGCCCGCCGGGATGCACGGGAGGAGGTATTACAGTGCAGGCCAAGGAACGCACATTTAAGCACCTGACAAAGAACGACAGGCTGAGAATGGAACGGTGGCTGAACAAAGGGATGAAGCCGAGAGAGATCGCGGATAAGCTGCGCGTCCACATCTCCACCGTCTACCGGGAATTGAAGCGGGGAGAATATGAGCGGCTGGATGGGGACACCTGGGAGATGGTGACGGCGTACAGCCCGGACATCGCAGAGGAGCGGTATCAAAATCACTTACGGGAAAAAGGGCCAGACTTGAAGATTGGAGCAGATCACGAATTGGCCCGATACATCGAGGAGACGATCATCGCCAACGATTGCAGCCCTGCCGCTGTACTGGGGTATGCAAAGATGGAGGGCCGGACATTCAAGACCTCTGTTTCCGTAGCAACCATTTACAGCTATATCAAAAAAGGGATATTCCTGCGTATCACACAGGTGGATTTGCCGCGGCGCGGGAAGAAAAAGCAGGGGTACAAAAAGGTAAAGACAAGGAAAGACCAGGCCAGGGCATCTGCCGGTGAGAGCATCGAACGCAGACCGGAGAGAGTAAAGAACCGGGAGGAGTTTGGGCACTGGGAAATGGATACGGTGTACAATAAAAAGGATAGTACCAGCAAGGCGCTTCTGGTACTGACCGAGAGAAAGACCCGGCGGGAGATCATCATACTGATACCGAACCGCAAAGCGGAGACCATTGTTAAAGCATTGGACGCGCTGGAGCGGAAAATCGGAGCAGTGAATTTCAGGAAGATTTTTAGGACGATTACGGTTGATAACGGCTCTGAGTTCTCGGCGGCGGAGGAGATGGAGCGCAGCGCTGTCAACAAGACCATCCCCCGGACAAAGGTTTATTTCTGCCACCCCTATTCATCGTGGGAGCGCGGGAGCAACGAAAACGCCAACATTATGATTAGGCGGAAACACCCCAAGGGAACCGACTTTGAAAAGGTGAGCGCAAGACAGATCGCAGAGACCGAACAATGGATAAACAACTACCCCCGGAAGATACTGGGGTATATAAGTAGCGAAGTGGCTTTCCGGGCCTGCTTGCGGGAAATAGGGCTATCGGCGTAGGCAGTATGGGACACATGGGAGAAAGGGGGAAACTGGAGGGGGCATGAGGAACATAATAAGGGAAAGCGGAGGCTGCCGACCAAGGGAATTGACGGCGGCCATATTGTCATGTTAAAATTAGACAAAATAAAAGGCGAAAATTTGTGCGCAATAAATGCTTGACTTTTTCTGTTTGTGGATATTTTGCGATTTATCTGGAAAAAACACACAACTTATGATATACTGAGTCAATCTGACCCGCGGCCATGAGCCGCCAGCATGGAGAAACAACGACGATGAAGACGCTTTACATATTTCTTACCCGCTCCGGCACCCTGCTCTCGAACCTCGTGTACAGCCTGACCGGTGCGCAGTACACCCACGTCTCCCTCGCCTTCGACGAGGACCTGAGCACCCTCTACAGCTCTACCCGCAAGAATGGTTATACCATGTTCCCCGCAGGTCCCAGCCGGGAGTACCTGAACCGGGGCGTGTTCCTCATGCGGGAGAACATCCCCTGTGCCCTCTACGCGCTGGAAGTGACGGATGAGGCCTACACCCGCGCCAAGCGCCGCACCCAGCACATGATGCACCACGGGGAGCTCTACCGCTTCAATTCGCTGGGTCTGCTGCTCTGCTGGATGCATATCCGCTGGCAGCGCCGTCGGCATTATTTCTGCTCCCAGTTCGTCAGCGAGGTGCTCCAGAAGAGCGGTGCGCTGGAGCTGCCAAAGCCCAGCACCCTCATGCACCCCAGCGACTACGCCGAGCTGCCCGAGCTGCGCTGCCTCTACCGCGGTACGCTGGCCGGCCTGCCCCAGCGCCAGAGCATGGAGCTGGGCGAGGTGGAGAGCGTCATGGGTCTTTACCTGAACGTCCTTCTGGGGGCTGTGAAGGGCAGAGTGCATCGGCTGTTCTGATTCTTTGAAAAATTTGCTGAAAAATTGAAAATGCCTGTTGACAAAGCGGATACGCTGTGCTAAAATAATCGAGTCGGGAACAGCACCCGATGCAATGGTAGTATGGCCCGTTGGTCAAGCGGTTAAGACAGAGGCCTCTCACGCCTTTAACATCGGTTCGATTCCGGTACGGGTCACCATTTTAGTAGTAAAACGGCTCTGCGCTGTTTTATATAGATGCCTCTTTAGCTCAGTCGGTTAGAGCACCTGACTGTTAATCAGGGTGTCGCCTGTTCGAGTCAGGCAAGAGGCGCCAGTAAAGCGATGGAAGTTTTCCATCGCTTTTTCTTTTTTGTCCGTTCCGGTGCGGCTTTTGTTGACAGGGAAAGCGGCGGGGGATATACTTATAAAAAAATGAACCTCTCAGGCCGCCTGCGGCGTCCAGCTCTCCGGATGGGAGAGCCCTTGGCAAAACCGAAAACTTACCCTTTTCGCCAGAGCCTCCCCTATCAGGGGAGGCGGCACAGCGTCAGCTGTGACGGAGAGGCTGAGGAAAAATGCGCCTGATGAAAAAGGAGAAAAGTATGAAACAGATCATTCTGACGGGCGACCGCCCGACGGGCCGGCTCCATGTCGGCCACTATGTCGGCTCTCTGAAGGAGCGTGTCCGGCTGCAGAACTCGGGCAAGTTCGACGAGATCTATATCATGATCGCCGACGCACAGGCCCTCACCGACAACGCCGACAACCCGGAGAAGGTGCGCCAGAACGTCCTGCAGGTCGCTCTGGACTATCTGGCCGTGGGCATCGACCCCGCCAAGGCACACATCTTCATCCAGTCCATGGTGCCGGAGCTGACCGAGCTGAGCTTCTATTATATGAACCTCGTCACCGTCTCCCGCCTGCAGCGCAACCCCACCGTCAAGGCAGAGATCCAGCAGAAGAACTTCGAGTCCAGCATCCCGGTGGGCTTCTTCACTTACCCCATCAGCCAGGCTGCGGACATCACCGCCTTCAAGGCCACTACCGTCCCCGCAGGCGAGGACCAGCGCCCCATGATCGAGCAGTGCTGCGAGATCGTCCATAAGTTCAACGCCGTCTACGGTGAGACTCTGGTGGAGCCGGAGATCGTTCTGCCCCAGAACAGCGCCTGCCTGCGCCTGCCCGGCACCGACGGCAAGGCCAAGATGAGCAAGAGCCTCGGCAACTGCATCTACCTCTCCGACGAGCCTGAGGACATCAAGAAGAAGATCATGTCCATGTACACCGACCCGAACCACCTGCGCGTGCAGGACCCCGGCAAGGTGGAGGGCAACCCCGTCTTCATCTATCTGGATGCATTCAGCCGCCCGGAGCACTTTGCCGAGTTCCTGCCCGAGTACCAGAACCTCGACGAGCTGAAGGCACACTATCAGCGCGGCGGTCTGGGCGACGTGAAGGTGAAGAAGTTCCTGAACAGCGTCATGCAGGCTGAGCTGGAGCCCATCCGCAACCGCCGCAAGGAGTGGGAGCAGCGCCTGCCCGAGGTCGTGGAAATTCTGAAGGAAGGCAGCGCCGTGGCCGAAAAGACCGCCGCCGCCACCCTCGCCGAGGTGCGCAAGTCCATGAAAATCGATTACTTCACGGATGATAACTTGTTGAAATAACAATGCGTAAATAAAAATCCCCTCTGCCAGACGGCGGAGGGGATTTTTTGTATCTTACGTTACAGCTTACAGGCTGCGGTTCTTGATCTCGGAAGTGACCTTTGCGATGAACTCATCCACTTCCATCGTGGTGGTCTCGCCCTTGCGGTCACGGACAGAGACATTGCCGGCCTCGGCTTCCTTGGCGCCCAGGACCAGCATATAAGGCACACGGTCCACCTGCTGTGCAGCGCGGATCTTGTAGCCGATCTTCTGGTTGTCGTCGTCCAGAGCCACACGGATACCGGCCTCCACCAGCTTCTCGGTGATGGCCTCGGAATACTCAAGGGTCTTCTCGGAGACGGGCAGGACCTTGACCTGAACAGGAGCCAGCCAGGTGGGGAACTTGCCCTTGGTCTCCTCGATGAGGTAGGCCATGAAGCGGTCGAGAGAACCCAGGATCGCACGGTGCAGGACAACGGGGGTCTTCTCGGTGCCGTCCTTGTCCACATAGGTCAGGTGGAACTTTGCGGGCAGGCAGAAGTCCAGCTGGCAGGTGGACAGGGTGTACTCAGCGCCGACAGCGGGCTTGACGTTGACGTCCAGCTTGGGGCCGTAGAAAGCAGCCTCGCCGATCTCCTCGGTGAAGTGGATGCCCAGCTCGGTCAGGACCTCGCGCAGAGCGTTCTCGGCGTGGTTCCACATCGCGTCGTCGTCGTGATACTTCTTCTTGTCGGCGGGATCACGCAGGGACAGAACGCAGCGGTAGTCGGTGATGTTGAAATCCTTGTAGGTCTCGAAGATGAGGTTGCAGACATCAGCGACTTCGCTCTTGATCTGCTCCGGAGTGCAGAACAGGTGAGCGTCGTTCTGGCAGAAGTGACGGCCGCGCTCGATGCCCTTCAGGGTGCCGGAGGACTCATAGCGGAAGTCGTGTGCGATCTCGCCGATGCGCATGGGCAGGTCGCGGTAGGAGTGGGGACGGTTTGCGTAGATCATCATGTGATGGGGGCAGTTCATCGGGCGCAGGACGTAGCTCTCGCCCTCCATCTCCATGGCGGGGAACATATTCTCGCGGTAGTGGTCCCAGTGGCCGGAAGTCTTGTACAGATTCACGGTGCCGATGCAGGGAGTCATGACGTGCAGGTAGCCGCGGGCGCGCTCCTTCTCCTTGATATAGTTCTCCAGCTCCTGCCAGACCGTGTAGCCTGCGGGCAGGAACATGGGCAGACCGCGGCCAACCAGGTCGTCGGTCATGAACAGGCCCATCTCCTTGCCGATCTTGCGGTGGTCGCGCTCACGGGCCTCCTGCTGCTCCTTCTCCCAGGCGTCCAGCTCCTCCTGATTGCGGAAAGCCACGCCGTTGATGCGGGTCAGCATCTTGTTCTCTTTGTCGTTCTTCCAGTATGCGCCGGACTGCTGGGTGATCTTGAAGGCCTTCAGAGCCTTGGTGTAGGTCAGGTGAGGTCCGATGCACATATCGACGTACTCGCCCTGCTGGAAGAAGCTGAACTCGGTCTCGTCGGCCAGGTCAGCCATGTGCTCGACCTTATAGTTCTCGTGGCGCTCTTCCATCAGCTTGACGGCCTCTGCGCGGGGCAGGATGAAGGGCTTGATGGCCAGATTCTCTTTGGTGATCTTGTACATCTCCTTCTCGATGTTGGCCAGATCCTCGTCGGTCAGCTTGGTGTCGCCGAGGTCAACGTCGTAGTAGAAGCCGTTCTCGGTGGCGGGGCCGAAGGCGAAGTCAGCCTCCGGGTAGAGGCGCTTGATGGCCTGAGCCATGACATGGGCTGCGGTGTGACGGATGACGTGCAGTTCCTGGTCCTGCGGGCACTCGTCCACATGACCGTCCTTATAGATGATCTTCATGGTGTTACTCCTTCTTGACATGAAAAATGCGTTTGGTATAACAAAAAAGACGCTTCACCCCGCATTTGCTCTACGGGATGAAGCGCCTTTGAAAGAATCCAACTGCGTTCCACGGTTCCACCCGAATTGCGTGCTGCTGCACGCCACTCGCTGTGCTGTAACGGGCGCACCCGGCAGAGGTTCTCCTCTGCACTCTGCGGTGGTAGAAGTCCGGCACATGGCAGGCTGCTTGCAGCGCGTCCTTCCGGACGGCAGCCCTCTCTGCGGCATGGAGAACGGGACTTCGGTTTGTCCGCATCATCGTTTTGGGACATTTGATTTTGACGCACCGGCGGCAGAAAACCTGCGCACACTGCGCATCACAGGATGAAGCTACAGATGATTGTAGCACGGGGCGCAGAAAAAATCAAGGGCTGTGCGCTGGAAAATGAAAGAGGATCAGTGGTGCAGCCGCTTCCCCCAGCTTTCCGTATACTCCGACAGCAGCTTCTCCGTCACAAAGAGCTGGCTGCTGTAGAGGCCGTGGGTGCCGGAGAGCATATAGCAGACGCCGCAGCCCAGAGCGATGAGCTCCAGCCCCACGCCGCCGAACAGCTCATAGGCCAGCAGGATGGAGGGGATAAGCGTATTGGCTGCGCCGCAGAACACCGAGACGAGGCCAACGGCGGCGGAGAACCCGGCGGGCAGGCCCAGCAGCGGGCCGAATGCACAGCCGAAGGTCGCACCGATGTAGAAGCTGGGGACGACCTCGCCGCCCTTGAAGCCCGCCGAGAGGGTCAGGGCCGTCAGCAGCATCTTGCAGATAAAATCCCACGGCAGGGCCTGCCCCTGCTCCACGGCGGCAGTGATGACGCCCATGCCCGCGCCGTTGTAGCGGCCCACGCCCATCAGGTAGGAGAGGGCCACCACGGCAGCACCGCCCACGACGGCACGCACCCAGGGGTTCGGCAGACGGCGGGGCATTTCGTGCTCCATGGTGTGGAGCAGCCAGCAGAATGCCCGGGCCACCAGCGCACAGGCAACACCCAGCACAGCCACCAGCAGAGTAGAATCAATGGAAAGCGCCGGTGCGGTCAGCGCAAAATGGGTAGGAGAGATGCCGCAGGCCAGCGAGATGCCGTAGGCGATGAGGGCGGCGGCGAAGCCGGGGACAAAGGCCACCGAGAACGCGAGGCCCACGTCCTCCACCATGATGCCGAAGAGGGTCGCCGACAGCGGTGTGCCGAACAGTGCCGAGAAGAACGCCGCCATGCCGCAGGCTGTGGCCGTGCGGCGGTCGTGGTCGGAGAAGCGGAAGAGCTTTGCGATGTTGTAGCCGATGCTTCCGCCCATCTGCAAAGCCGCGCCCTCGCGTCCGGCCGAGCCGCCGCAGAGGTGGGTGAGCACCGTGCCGAAGAAGATGGCCGGCACCAGCAGCGGGCTGACGCTCTCGCCGCTGTGGACGGCGCGGATGACGTTGTTCGTCCCCATCCCCTCGCAGCCCGTCACCTTATAAAGTGCCACGATGGCAAGGCCTGCCACCGGCAGCAGCCAGAGCAGCCAGATGTGCGCGGCCCGCCACTCGGTGACATGCTCCACGGCCAGATGGAACGCTGTGCCGACGGCACCACAGACGAGGCCGGTGGGGACGGCCAGCAGCAGCCAGCGGGCCAGGATGGCCGCGACGGCCCGGAAGGAATAAAGCTCCTTTTTCAAAAATTCTTTCATGATAGCACTCCTGTATTTTTTATATCCTGCCCACAAAGATAGCACGACGGACGGGCGCTGTCAAGAAACGCCAAAGCCCCGCTCCCTTGTGTGAAGGAGCGGGGCTTTGAGCTGTGTTTGGAATTATCAGAAAAAAGGAAAAAGGAGAACAATATATCCACGCCGTCTCGGCGGGATAGCGATGAAATCAGGGGGGATGCTTACTCCACGTCCTGCAGGGCGGCAAAGTCGTGGAAGCCCATCCTCTGGAGCCAGCCGCCCCACATCCAGTGGCCGCAGATGGGGTAGACCACCAGCAAAATGGCTGCGGAGTAGACGCAGTAGGCTTTGAAGTTGGTGCGCTCGGCCATGGAGCCGGAGACGATGGTGGCTGCCGTGGCGCAGAAGACGGTCTGGAACACGATGTACACCCACAGCGGGATGTCGAGGCCCAGATGAGAATAATCACCCTTCTGTCTGCGCAGCAGCGCGGAAAATCCGGAAAAGGAAGCCCTCTGTTTCTCCCTTGGCCGCAGGGATACACCTCCCCCGGAAACACAAAAGGCGCTGGCGGATCTTTCATCCGTCAGCGCCTTTGCTTTCGATGGCAAGAGTATAAGGCGGTTTGGTCAAAGTGTCAAGAGCTGGATGCTATTTTTGACGTTCTGCACAAACCGGAAAAGAATGGGCAAAGAAAACTTTGGCAGGCATCATTTTTCCCCCTTGTGGTCTGCCCGCATTTCGATATGGAGCAGCAGGCTCATCAGAGCGCGCAGCGCGAAAGTCGCCGCCAGCGGGATGACCGACTCGAGGTTCTGCAGAAGGAAGGTCTTGGCGATCTCTGCCGACATGAGAAATTCCAGCGCCGTCGTCAGGCCGGTGCTCATCTCGTGGTGGAAGTCGTACCGGTCGTGGAAAAAGGTCGTCCGCACATAGTGGTAGGTGGCCTTGACAAGGCTCGTCACGATGATGAACAGGCCGATGACCTCCGCCAGCCCCGCGATGAGGGGGACTGCCGATTCCAGAAAGCCCTCCAGCAGGCGGGCGAGGTTCTCGTTCAGGTGATACAGGGTCGTCATGCTCTGTCCACCGCTCAAGCCAGCAGGCTCTTGATATAAGCGGCCAGTTCCTCGTCCCTGCAGGAGGCGAAGAACAGCTCGCTGAACTTCTCACCGGCGATGGCACCCTTCAGCAGGTCCTGATCGATGCTCTTGAGGCACTCGATGAGGGGCTTGAAGGTGGCAGCGCGGACGCCGTCGAGGATCTTCTTGTTGCGCTGCTCGGGCTCGACGCGCTCCCTGGGGTAGCCCTGACCGTGGCCGAAGCCGAACAGCTTCTCAAAGCAGTACTCGAGGTTCAGCTCACCGCCCCAGCCGAAGCCCTTAGCGAAGGGCATGGCCACGGCATTGCCGTCGTTGACGTGGGCGAAGGTGTAGGCGTCCACGGGGTCCTCCACATGGCCGCAGATGACGCCGGGAAAGCTGTTCAGGGCCAGCATGGCGCCCTCGCCGGTGCCGCAGCCGGTGATGACGTAGTCGGCAGCGCCGCTGTTGAGCAGGATGGCGGCGAGGATGCCGCACTGCACATAGGTCAGCTGTGCGGCGTCATCGGCAGCGTACATGCCGTAGTTGACCACCTCGTGGCCCATCGGCTCTACGAACTTCTTCAGAGCGGCCTCGATGATGCCGTTCTTTGCGGCCTGACTGTTCTCGTTGATAAGTGCGATCTTCATGGGAAAGTCCTCCTGTTTTTATTATTATGACCAGTGTAGCAGATTCCGGAAAAAAAGTCGATATGGGAAACAAAAGAGCGCCGCGCCCGGCACCCGGAAGGCAGCGGACACGGCGCAAAAATGCCGGATATGGAAAAACTTACTGCGGCTGCTTGCCGATGTAAGCCAGGATGCCGCCGTCAACGTACAGGATGAGGCCGTTGACGAAGTCGGAAGCGGCAGAAGCCAGGAAGACAGCGGGTCCGCCCAGATCCTCGGCCTCGCCCCAGCGGCCTGCGGGGGTCTTGGCGACGATGAAGCTGTCGAAGGGGTGACGGCTGCCGTCGGGCTGACGCTCGCGCAGAGGTGCGGTCTGCGGGGTAGCGATGTAGCCGGGTCCGATGCCGTTGCACTGGATGTTGTACTCGCCGTACTCGGAGGCGATGTTCTTGGTCAGCATCTTCAGGCCGCCCTTGGCTGCAGCGTAGGCGGAGACGGTCTCACGGCCCAGCTCGCTCATCATGGAGCAGATGTTGATGATCTTGCCGCCGCCCTGAGCGATCATGTCGGGGATGACAGCCTTGGCGACGATGAACGGAGCGTTCAGGTCAACATCGATGACCTGACGGAACTGAGCAGCGGTCATCTCGGTCATGGGGATGCGCTTGATGATGCCGGCATTGTTGACCAGAATGTTGATATGGCCGACTTCCTCGGTGATCTTTGCGACCATGGCGTTCACGGCGTCCTCATCGGTGACGTCGCAGACATAGCCGTGAGCCTTGATGCCGGCTTCTTCATAAGCGGCGAGGCCCTTATCGACCAGCTCCTGCTTGATGTCGTTGAAGACGATGGTAGCGCCGTTTGCGGCCATTGCCTTTGCGATGGCCATGCCGATGCCGTAAGATGCGCCGGTGATGAGCGCGACCTTGCCGGTCAGGTCAAAGGATTTGGGAGTACACTGTGCCATAATGAAATCCTCCAATCAGAATTTTGCTTTGCGGGGCGCTGCGCTGCCGGACTATACCTGTAGTCCAACTGCCGCCACGGGAAGCAGCGATTTGGACTGTCCGGCCCTGCGCCCTCTTGTATACTAGAGTAGCATGCTTTATTCCGACTGTCAAGGTGTTTTCTTGGCACAATTACTGCAAATTTTTTCTCATTATGCCGCGTTTTCGTGAAATCGTCATAAAAACGGACTCTGCAAAGGCTGGAATTGCTGCTTGTTGCACACAATAGCCCTTCAGCCCAGTTTTTTCTTCTGCTGGTGGGCCATGATGGGCATGAGGATGGCCATCGGCATGAACCGCTGGGCCGTCGTCGCCGCCCGCATGAGGGCCGACGGGACGATGATGGTCTTGCAGCGGAGCATCCCCCGCATGGCCTCCTCGATGCAGAGCTCCGGGCTGATGCCCCGCAGTGCGAACACCACGTCGGCCCGCTCGTTGAACTCGGTGTCCACCGGGCCGGGGCAGAGGGCGCAGACGTAGACCGGGCTGTGCTGCTCCCGCAGTTCTTCGGCCACGCCCCGGGTCAGGCTGACAACATACGCTTTGGTGGCGTAGTAGCCCGCCATATAGGGTCCGCCCGGCAGCAGCCCGGCGGAGGACGCCACGTTGAGCACGGTGCCGAAGCCCTGAGCCTCCATCTTTTTCACGGCGAACTTGAACAGCTGGTGCATGGCCAGCACGTTGACCTTCGCCATGGAGAGTTCTTTCTCGCCGCTGGTCTCAAGAAAGCTGCCGCAGACGCCGAAGCCGGCGTTGTTGATGAAAATATCGATGCGCTCGTCGGCCAGCGCCTCGCAGAGACGGGCGCACTCGCTCTCCTGCTCCAGATCAGCAGGCAGGATGCGGCAGAAGGTGCTGTGCTTCGCGGTGAGCTCTGCGGCCAGAGCTTCGAGTCGGTCGGTGCGGCGGGCGGTGAGGATGAGCCGGAAGCCGAGGCGGGCATACCGGCGGGCAAACTCCCGGCCAATACCGGAAGAAGCTCCGGTTATCCATACAGTTTTGGACATAAATTACTCCTTATAAAATCCGGAAGCCTTATCGATGGCTTCCAGCTCGTCAGCGGTGAAGGTGGTGTTGTTCAGGGCAGCGGTGGCAGGGCAGGGTGGAGCAGCGTGCAGGAGATGCAGCATACATGGCGGGAAACTTCCTTTCGTTCAGTTTACCCCATTGTAGCACGGAAAAACGGCAGAATCCACATAAAAGTGCAGCGCTCCGGCATCTTTTCTGCCGGGGCGCTGTGAGAAAAAAGAAGAAAAGGCGAGAAGCTCAGATTCAGGCGTCAGCCTTGACGTCGTTCTTGACGCTCCGGGCGGCCAGATAACGGGCCGGCTTCAGGAGCAGCACGCAGCCGCCGTTGAAGACCAGAGAGCCGACGATGTACACCCCGAAGAAGAGAGGCAGATTCGCTGCAAAAGCTGCGCTGTCGATGCAGGCGGCGGTCAGGTAGGCAAAGCCCACATTGTTCAGCACCTTGGGGGCGTAGGGGTGCAGGATGATGAGGATGAAGAGCACCACGCCCAGCGGCAGCAGCAGGCCCAGCATCCCGCCCAGAACAGGCGTCAGCGCACCGATGGCCAGCATCGCCAGCACCGTGAGCACCATGCCCACGAGGCCGCCCAGCTCCACGCTGATAAAGCGGTCTTTGATGTCGCCCTCCATCGTAAAGAGCATGATGTTGCTCAAAAAGATGAGCCAGCTGTACTCAAACCCGATGGCGTGGAAAAAGGCGTTGGCGATCAGGATCCACACCACCATCATCAGGCGGAAGTAGAACAGGAAACGCTTGGTCACAGTTTCGTTCATGGAAAAACTCACTTTCCAGAAGCTGCTTTCATAAGCGGGGTGCAATGCTTGTGAAAACGGCTTCTTAATTTCGGCCTGCAAAAGCGGCTGGCCGGTCGTTTTTGTGTCGGATGAGGTTATTATACTCTGTCTGGAAGCAAAAGGCAATATTTGCTTGCCAATATATGCAATAAAAACTTGCCAAGCTTCAAAAAACAGCTTCGTCTTGTTGCCCGGCGTGGTTTGGAGTATAATAAAACCGTAAAAGAGAAACACCCTTTTCAAGGAGGAGATAAAACATGAACAAACCGGTCCTGGTGGTCATGGCTGCCGGCATGGGCAGCCGCTACGGCGGCATGAAGCAGATCGACCCGGTGGGTCCCTGCGGTCAGGTCATCGTGGATTATTCCCTGTACGACGCCCGCCGTGCAGGCTTCGAGACGGTCATCTTCGTCATCAAGCACGAGATCGAAGAGGCTTTCAAGGCTGCCATCGGCGACCGCGTGTCCAGGGTGATGGACGTGAAGTATGCCTTCCAGCAGCTGGATGAGCTGCCCGAGGGCTACACCGTCCCCGAGGGCCGCGTGAAGCCCTGGGGTACCTGCCACGCGGTGCTGGCCGCAAAGCCCTGCATCCACGGCCCCTTCGCCGTCATCAATGCCGACGACTACTACGGCCCCGAGGCGTTCAAGGTCATCTACGATCACCTCTCCACCCACACCGACGGCGAGGTCTATGACTACTGCATGGTGAGCTACCTGCTCAAGAACACCGTCTCCGAGAACGGCAGCGTCGCCCGCGGCGTCTGCGCCCTCAACGAGGACGGCACCCTCCACAGCGTCACCGAGCGCACCCGCATCGAGACCTATGAGGGCGGCATCCACTACACCGAGGATGGCGGCGGGAGCTGGACGGACCTGCCCGGCGAGACGCCCGTGAGCATGAACCTCTGGGGCTTCGGCGAGAGCTTCGTGAAGGAAGCCGACCGGCGCTTTGCCCGCTGGCTGGACGAGAATCTGGAAAAGGACCCGCTCAAGTGCGAATATTTCCTGCCGCTGGTGGTCAGTGAGCTCATCGGCGAAAAGAAAGCCGCCGTCAAGGTGCTGCGCAGCACCGATAAGTGGTATGGCGTCACCTACCGCGAGGATAAGCCCGTGGTGGTGGAAGCCATCGCCAAAAAGACGGCCGACGGCCTTTACCCGGAAAACCTTTGGTCTTAACTATTATCTAAAAGCAATGGCAGGGCGCACAGCGCCCTGCCATTGTGTTTTTTATTATTTTTACTGGATGCCGAATCCGTTGAAGGAGTCGGGATATTCGTCCTCGAGCTGCTCGAGCAGGCTGCTGAGGGAGCGGTTGTTCTGACCGTGCTTCAGCTTGGGGTAGGCGCGGAGCATACGGCCCTTGCCCAGCAGATGGGTGCCGCGGCGGGTGTGGGCCTGCATGATCTGCGCACGGGCGGCCAGCTCTTCCTTGAGCTGTTCCAGCTGCAGGAATGCGGCGGTCTGCTCGGCCTTGCCCTGCGCGGCCAGCTTGACGGCCTTGGCCGCTTCGGCGGCGTTGAGGCGGGCAGTCCGGGAGACGCGGCGTGCGGCCTCCATGGCCTCGTCGGCGCGGGTGCGCATGGCGGAAGCGGCCTCACGGGGCGACAGCTTGTCGTAGCTGTCCCGGGCCTCGGCGGCGGCCAGCTTGAACTGCAGGAGGCTCTCGTCCATCTTCTGGTCCATGTCCAGCGCGGTGGTGCCGAGGATCTCGGTCATGGCGTCGCTGACAGCATGCATACTGTCGGCCACCTTCTCGAGAGCGTCCAGCTCCCGGGCGAGGTCGGAGGCGGCGATGGCGGTAGCCACCGCGTCAGCGGCATACACCGCGTAGAGCAGACACATCAGCACAAAGCCCACCAGCGGCGGAAGGAGGTTCACCAGCGCGGCAATGGTGGGATGGATGGCCTTGACCATCACCATGGCACCCACGCCCCACATCAGCGAGAACTCAAGGCAGACATAGCCGCCGATGTTGAAGGGTTTGTCGGTGTAGTCCCACCAGCGGGTGCGGTAGAGCTTATACAGCGCCCATCCGCCCACCAGCTCCAAGGCACTGGGCAGGATGACGCCGCCGAGATACAGCAGCAACAGGTTATCTTCCAGCGGTGTGAGGAAGAAGAGCACCAGGATCATGCCGAAGCCGTAGATAGGGCAGACCGGGCCGTTCAGGAAGCCCCGGTTCACCAGCTGGCCGGTGGTGGCGGCGGCATACACCACCTCGACGCACCAGCCCAGACAGGAGTAGATGAGGAAAAACGCAAGGATATGATAAAGCGAGAAACCGCAGACCGTCGTATTGAGAAAAAACGACAAGGGAACACCTCCAATCAGTTCTGTTTGCGGACGATGTTATATTCATCGCCCGGCTCAAAGTAAGGGCAGGCCGAAGTGGTATGGGAGAGATAGCGGGCCATCTCGTCCTCATCCAGTGCGCCGCCCTCGGCGCAGTACCAGCTGCCATATTCGTCCTGCTGATTGTTCAGGCAGTATTCACAAGGGTCAGACATTGCCTTCCCCCTCGGCCTTGGCCGAAGCTTCGGCCTCCGCCTGCGCGGCCTGCTTCTTGAGCACCTTCGGCTCCACCCAGGTCACGGAGTCGTCGCCGGCCTTCTTGCGGGCGATGAGGGCCTTGATCTTAATGCCCATCTCGGTGAACATCCCCTCATGCTCGGTGCGGATGTTCCACTCCGGCTCGTTCTCGTGGAGGTCGTAAGTCTGCCAGACGATGTCGTAGCCGGAAGCGGGGAAGTAGGTCAGGCTGTCGCGGAACAGGTCATCGTCGTCGGTCTTGAAATAGATCTCGCCGCCGTCCTTGAGGAAATCGCGGTACTGGATGAGCTGACGGGGGTAGGTGAGGCGGTGCTTGTTGGAGGAAGCGTTCTTGCTCCACGGGTTGCAGAAGTTGATGTAGATGCGGCTGACGGTGTCCTCCGGGGTGATGACGCCCTTGATGCGCTCGATGTCGGTGCTCATGATCTTGACATTGTCGATGGGGCGGCCTGCCTCGGCGTAAGCGGCTTCGATCTTGCGCTTTGCGAGGATGAGCACCTTGTCGGTGATATCGATGCCCAGATAGTTGTTCTCGGGGTGGGCAGAGGCCAGCTGGGAGATGAAGCCGCCCTTGCCGCAGCCCAGCTCCAGCACGAAAGGCTGCTCCGGGCGGGCATACTGGCTGTGCCACTTGCCGCCCCAGATAAGGGGCTCGTGGACGTGGAAATCAGCGGCCATCAGTTCGTCGTGGGCGTAGGGCTTGAAACGCATTCTCATAAGATGGTATTCTCCTTGTGACGTGAAAAGTTTGTACTTACAGAGTTTTCTTCAAAAATTCCTCCACCTGCTCCGGCGTGGCGGCGCAGCTGCCCTGGCAGATGCCGGGCTTGCCGCCGCCGCGTCCGTTCAGGGCGGCGTTTAGGGCTTTGGTCAGGGCGCGGACGTCGCCGCCGGAGCGCGCGATGCAGTAGCCGGTGCCCTTCTCGCTGGGCGTCAGAGCGGCGCAGAGACCGGTGGTGGCCTCGCTCAGCCGTGCGGCCAGACGGTGCAGGCCGTCCGGGTCGAGGCCGGGAACGGTGCGGATGGCCGTCTCGTCGGGGCCAAGCTGTGCGGCCAGTGTGTCGAAGAGCTGACTGCACAGGCCGAAGTGGGCGAATCTCAGGGCTGTGTACTCGTCGTATACCCGGTGGACCGCCACGGCGGTCTGGTCGGCCTTGGCCGAGAGCAGTGCGCCGATGTCGGCCTGACGGCTCCGCATGGCCTGCGCTTCCCGCAGGGCGCGTCCGCCGCAGACGACGCTGAGCCGGACACCGCCCTTGTAGTTCTCAGAGGTGAGGATCTTGATCTGTCCCACCTGTCCGGTGGCGGCGGTGTGGGTGCCGCAGCAGGCGCAGACGTCCGCGCCCGGGATGGTCACGATGCGCACCTGCCCGGCGATCTCTTTTTTGCTGCGGTAGGTCAGCGCCGCCAGCTCTTCGGGGGTGGGGTAGGTGATGAGCACCGGCACATTCTCCCAGATGATGCGGTTGGCGGCAAGCTCTGCCTCCCGCAGGCCCTCGGCGGAGATGGGGACGCTGGTGTCCATCCGCACGGCGTCGGAGCCGATATGGAAGCCCACGTTCTCCGCCCCGAACATCTGGTGCAGGATGCCGGAGAGGATGTGCTCGCCGGTGTGCTGCTGCATCTTGTCGAAGCGCCACTCCCAGTCGATGGTGCCGGTGACGGCGGCACCGGGCTGTGCGGTCTCGGGCAGGGCATCCACCGTGTGCCAGATGATGCCGTTCGTCTCGTGGACGTCGGTGACATGGAGCACCCTGCCGTCGGCGAGGGTCAGCGTGCCTCTGTCGGCGGGCTGACCGCCCCCTTCGGGGTAGAACACCGTGCCGTCCAGTGCGATGCGCCCGCCGCCCGTCTTTGCGTCCGCCTCTGCGGCCAGGATGACCCCGGCGGCAGTCTTGCGGAATGCGTCGTTCTCAAAATATTTTTCCGTGCGCTGCATGGCACGATACCTCCTGAATGTAAAACTAAAGGCGGCTGGCCCTCTCCGTCACGGCTGATGCCGTGCCGCCGCTCCCAAAGGGAGAGGCAAAAGCTTCCCGGAAGGCCAAAGGCTCTCCCTCTGGGAGAGCTGGACGCGAAGCGGACTGAGAGGGCAAGGATGTTTCCCGATAAAATCCAGTATACCACGTTTTTTGCCGGTGGAAAATAGTCTTCGCTTATGTTATGATAGGAAACAGCAGAAACCCAAATGGAATATAAAGCGAGGAAGGTATCATCATGCGTGAAAGTGGAATCCTGATGCCGGTGTCCAGCCTGCCCGGCCCCTATGGTATTGGCTGCTTTGGCGCCGAAGCGCTCAAGTTCGTGGATTTTCTGGCCGCTGCGGGCCAGCACATCTGGCAGCTGCTGCCCCTCAGCCCCACCGGCTACGGCGACAGCCCCTACCAGAGCTGCTCTGCCTTTGCGGGCAACCCCTACTTCATCGACCTCGACGCCCTCAAGGCCGACGGCCTGCTGACCGCCGCCCAGCTCAAGGCGGAAAAGTGGGGCGATGACCCGCTTTCGGTGGACTACGGCACTCTCTACACCAGCCGCTATAAGGTGCTGCGTACCGCCTACGCCGCATGGCGCGAGAAGTACGCCGGCCTCCACGGCTGCGCCCACTACTACCCCGACGACTACTACGCCTTCGCCCTTGCCAACGACAGCTGGCTGAATGATTACGCCCTCTACATGGCCCTCAAGACCGCCAACGGCATGAAGAGCTGGACTGAGTGGCCCCGGGAGTACCGCCTGCGGGACGCCGCCGCGCTGGCAAAGTTCGCAGCAGAGCAGGAAGAGGAGATCGGCTTCTGGAAGTTCCTGCAGTACGAGTTTGCCATCCAGTGGAAAAAGGTCAAGGGCTGCGCCAACGCCAAGGGCGTGAAAATTCTCGGCGACATCCCGATCTACGTCTCTGCCGACTCGGTGGATGCATGGGTGGGCGGCGAGCTCTTCGAGCTGGACGCGCAGGGAGGCTTTGCCCGCGTGGCCGGCTGTCCGCCGGATTACTTCTCCGCAGACGGCCAGCTCTGGGGCAACCCGCTGTATAACTGGCCGTATCATAAACAGACGGGATATGCCTGGTGGATCCGGCGCGTCCGCCACGCCCTCGGCATCTACGACCTGCTCCGCATCGACCACTTCCGCGGCTTCGACACCTACTGGGCCATCCCGGCGGGCAGCTCTACCGCCTGCACCGGCAAGTGGGAGATCGGCCCCCGGATGGACTTGTTCCACGCACTGGAAGCTGCCCTTGGCAAGCTGCCCATCATCGCGGAAGATCTGGGCGAGCTGTTCCCCAGCGTCCGCGAGCTGCTGGCCGACAGCACCTTCCCGGGCATGAAAGTTTTGCAGTTCGCTTTCGGCGGCGGCGACAACGAGTATCTGCCCCACAACCACGTCAAGAACAGCGTGGTCTACCCGGGCACCCACGACAACACCACCCTCACCGACTGGTGGGAGAACGCCGCCGCCGGGAAGGAAAAGGCCAATGCCGCCGCTTATCTCCACCTGACCCCCTGCAAGCCCACCGTGAAGGAAGTGGCCGCCGTCAAGCCGGACGCCGCCCGCATCGCGCTGCTGCGTGCGGCCCTCGGCTCTGTGGCTGACCGGGCCATCATCCCCATGTCCGACTGGCTGGGTCTGGGCGCAGAGGCCCATCTGAACACCCCCGGCAAGCTGGGCGGCAACTGGACCTGGCGCGCCGCGGAGGGCTTCGACGCAGAGCCTCTGGCCAGCCGTATCCAGGCCGAGTGCGAGGTCTACTGCCGCGCTAGGGAGCCGGTCGAAAAAGAGGCCAAAACCTCAATTTGACGGGAATGTAAAAAATCTTTTTGAAAATTGTGCGTTTTGCTGGTAAGCGCCCCGCCGTCGTGGTATAATCGCATGAGACGCAGTCAGGGATAAGACTTATTTTCACAGCGATACGCTGGCCATGAAAACAGGCTCGACTGTGAAAAGGCAGAGTGCCGGGAAGGAAGACCCGGTGTATAAAATGGGGAAAAAAACGCATGAAAAATGAATGGACTGAGCAGGACTTGCGGCAACTCGTCGAAAGCTCGCGGCCTGTGTTTCAGGATGTGAGCCTGACGCAGGTGGACGAGGACGCCGACCGCTGCTGGCAGGACGACGGCCTGATGGTGGACTACGAGCTGCGCGGCGGTCAGGTGGACTGTGTGCTGCGCCGCTGTGTCGTGGCCGACGGCAAGGTGTGGCAGCTGCAGATGACGGCCCCTCTGGCAGGCAATGACCTGCCCGAAGACCGGATGACCCCGCGGGAGCGGGAGATGTGCCGCGACGACATGAACCACGACTTTGTGACGGGTGTTCAACCGCCGCTACTACGAGACGGAATTCTGCACGAAACTCGATGAGTGGACCGACTGCCACCGCTGCGCGGCGCTGGCGCTGGTGTCCATCGACGGCGCAGAGAAGCTTTCCGCGCGGGAGAGCGACGCCGTCATGGGTCAGCTGGTCTGCTTTGTGGCAAACCAGTGGAAAAAGCACTTCGACCAGCCTGCTGAGCGGGTGGTCTGCCGCCTGAGCGACACCCTGTTCGCCATCGGCTGCGCCGACCGCACCCGCCGTGAGCTGGAAGAGGAGCTGAAAGCCATCTATGCCGAGATGCCCAAGGAGTGTGTGGCCTCGGTGGGCCTGATGCGCCGGGTGCCCTTCACCCAGTCCATCGGCGTGGCCGGCACCCGCGAGGTGCGCTGCAAGAACTGGGATGCCCTCTATGACCTGTGCGAGAAGCGGCTGGCCGCTGCACAGACCGCAGGCGGCGACCGCATCTACGACGGCGAATAATGCATAAGAGTCCCCCTTTTGAGAGAAACTACCCTCAAAAGGGGGATTTTTGTATGGAAAACCAGAAAAACGACAATCTCAATATGCTGGAAGCCATCGTGCAGAACACCGAGATGGGGAAGAACACCCTCGACCAGCTCGTGCCGATGGCGGAGGATGAGCAGTTCAAGGCGGAGCTTCTGCGCCAGCGCAATATCTACCGCCAGCTCAATCAGGAGGCCCACGCCGCCATCGACGCCTGCGGCGGCTCGGCTCAGGGCCAGAGCGCCATGGCGAAGCTCAACACCAAGGTGAGCATCGGCATAAAGACCATCACCGACAAATCCACCCGCAACCTCGCTGAGATGCTCACACAGGGCAGCGGCATGGGCGTGGTGGACTGCATCAAATCCCAGAAGGACTACCCCGACGCCGCGCCGGGGTCGAAGAGGCTGATGCAGAAGCTGCAGGATTTTGAGGAGGATAACAGGCTGAAGCTGGAGCAGTACCTGTAAACAGACAGAAGCCGGTCACAAGACCGGCTTCTGTTGCTGTCTGTTACAGAGACTCTACCATCGCGGCGACGATCTTGGTCGCGGTGGCGACGTACTCGGTGATGCTGAACTTTTTGACCACCAGCACCTCATGGCCGTCCTCGTCGGCGTTATCGCTCATGGCGCGGAGGATGACGCAAGGCACATCGTTCTTGGCGGCGATCTGGCTCACAGCCGCGCCCTCCATCTCCACGCAGTCGGGGGCGCATTTGGCCTCGATGGCGGCTTTGGTGGCGCTGTCGCCCACGAACAGATCGCCGGTGGCGATCTTGCCTGCCAGAGCCTTGACGCCTGCGTCGGCGCAGGCTTTCTCGGCGGCGGCGATCAGGGCCGGGTCGCCGGTGTACTCCTTCAGGAAAGGCGGATTCTGGCAGATCATATCCAACTGGGCGTCGTGGTAGAGCACCGTCTTGCCGATGACTACGTCGCCGATGCCGATCTTGCTGGTCATGTTGCCTGCGATGCCGGAGAAGATGATCTTCTCAGCACCGAACCTGGTGATGAGCACCTGGGTGGTGGCGGCGGCGTTGGCCTTGCCCATGCCTGCACAACAGACGACCACCTGCTTGCCGGCCAGCGTACCCTTATGATACTCCACGCCGCCGTAGGGCTCGACCGTGACATTTTCCAGCCTGGCGCAGAGCTGGTCCACTTCGTCGGGCATTGCGCCCATGATACCGATAATCATAATTTTAATCCTTTTCTGCTTTGGCTCCCCTTTCTAGGGGAGCTGTCGAGCGGTAGCGAGACTGAGAGGTTGTTCCTCTGTTTTACACATTGAACAGGAACTCGATGACATCGCCGTCCTTCACGACGTACTCCTTGCCCTCGGTGCGCTGCAGGCCCTTGGCCTTGACGGCAGCGTAATCGAAATCGTGAGCCTCGAGGTCGCTGTAGGCGATGACGCTGGCGCGGATGAAGCCGCGCTCAAAGTCGCTGTGGATCTTGCCGGCAGCCTGCGGAGCCTTGGTACCCTTGCGGATGGTCCAGGCGCGGCACTCCTTCTTGCCGTCGGTCAGGAAGGAGATGAGGCCCAGCAGGTCGTAGCTGGCGGTGATGAGGTTGTCGAGGCCGCTTGCCTCGATGCCCATCTCGGCGAGGAAGGCTTTCTTTTCCTCGGGGCTGTAGTCGGCGATGTCCTCCTCGGTCTTGGCGCAGATGGGGATGTAGCGTGCGCCCTCTTCCTTGGCGCGTGCGGCCACCAGCGGGACGTACTTGTTGTTCTCGATGCCCTCCATCAGGTCGTCCTCGCCCACATTACAGGCGTAGAGGACGGGCTTTGCGCTCAGCAGGCCCATCTCGTGGAGCACGGTCTGCTGCTCGGCGTCGTTCTCGTCAAAGTCGAAGCTGCGGGCGGGCTTGCCGGATTCCAGATGGGCGGCCAGCTGCTGCAGCCATGCGGCCTCGGCGGCAGCCCCCTTGTTGTTGCCGCTCTTTGCGGCCTTGGCCATGCGGCCTGCGCGGTTCTGGACGACTTCGAGGTCGGAGAGGATGAGCTCGTAGTCGATGGCGTCGATGTCGGCGATGGGGTCCACGGCCTCGGCCTTGGTCACGTCCTCCACGACGTGGATGATGTTGTCGTCGTCGAAGCAGCGCACGACATGGACGATGGCGTCGCACTCGCGGATGTGGCCGAGGAACTTGTTGCCGAGGCCGGCACCCTGACTTGCGCCCTTGACGAGGCCGGCGATGTCCACGAACTCCACGATGGCGGGGGTCTTCTTGTTGGTCTGCCAGATCTCAGCCAGCTTATCCAGCCGCTTGTCCGGCACGGCCACGATGCCGCTGTTGGGCTCGATGGTGCAGAAGGGGTAGTTTGCAGCCTCCGCGTTCTTGGTGGAGGTGATGGCGTTGAACAGAGTGGACTTGCCGACGTTGGGCAGGCCGACGATACCTAATTTCATATAAAATACGCTCCTTCACGTTATGGTAGACATAATAATACATCTACCATTATACGCGAAGGAGCGTATGAGTGCAAGTATCAATCCTTCAGCTTGCTCAGATAGCGGTAGATGGTCGCCTCCGAGGAGCCCAGCTGTGCCGCCACCTCGCTGACCGCGCCTTTCATGTAGAAGATGCCCGCCTGCTGCAGGTCTTCCACGATCCGTATCTTCTCGTCCATCGTCAGCCGGTCGGGCGGCAGAGCGCTGCCGGTCACGTCGGTGATGGCGGCCTGCACCGCGTCGGGCAGGCTGCTGACGAAGTTTTCGACGCCCAGCGTGGGGCCGGGCTCCTGATGGGCCCCGCAGAGGGCCAGAAGATCCTGCGCCATCCGGCTGTACTTGGCGGCGTCAAAGTTGATGCAGAGCATCCCGACAAGCTCGCTGCCGTCCTTGATGAACATGGTGGAGGAGCGCAGCCGCCCCTTGGCCTGCGACGCGCCCTGATAGCCTGCCACATAGGGCTGCTTTTCGTAGACTTTGCCGTGGATGAACCGCAGGGCCATATTGGACAGCGGTGCGCCCTCGGTGCGGCCGCTGATGTTGTTGTTCACGATGGCTGCGATGGTGCCTTCCTCGCTGGTCAGGTCGTGCAGCACCACTTCATAGTCCGGCCCCAGCGCCTCGCCCAGAAACGAAACGAGTGTCCGGTAGGGTTCCAGCCGTGCATCCATGTATGTCACCACTTTCCACGTTGTTTCATGAGGGAAATGATGAGAATTTATTCTCATCTTGCTGCCTATATCATATCACGTTCGCGTGTTATTGACAATGAGAAACTGAAAACTCAATGTATTTTCGTGAAAGTGCTTCAAAATATCCGCGGGATTTGTCACAAGTGATAATAATTTCTCATCAAGAGAGAAAATTGTTGACTTTTGCCGCCCACCGCGTTAGGATAGGGTCAGGACAAGGGGCGTCAAGGCAAGCGATGCCCCTGCAATTCGAAAAAGGAGAGAGAATTATGAAACAGGCACTCGCCACTGCACAGGCGCCCGCCGCCATCGGGCCGTATTCGCAGGGCATCGCAGCAGGCCAGACGGTCTACGTCTCCGGCCAGCTCCCCATCGACCCCGCCACCGGGGCCATCCCCGAGGGCATCGCAGCCCAGACCGCACAGTCCCTCAAGAACATCCAGGCCATCCTTGCCGAGCAGGGCATGACTCTGGCCGATGTGGTCAAGACCACGGTCTTTCTGGCCGACATGAACGACTTTGCTGAGATGAACAAAGTCTACGGCGAATACTTCGCCCAGCCCTTCCCCGCGCGGAGCGCCGTGCAGGTGGCGAAACTGCCGAAAGGCGCACCGCTGGAGATCGAATGCATCGCCGTGAAGTAACAGAGCATCCTATAAGAGAAAGAGACGGTGCAACACTATGGAACAGAACATGTTCATTCGCATCCTGAACAGTGAGATGGAGCTGGCTACCGGCTGCACCGAGCCGGGCGCTGTGGCGCTGACTGCCGCCGAGGCGGGTCAGGCCCTGCGGAAGGCCGGTGTGGACAAGGCCGAAGAGATCACGGTCAACGCCAGCATCAACATCATCAAGAACGCCATGTCGGCGGGCATCCCTGGCACCGATTACGAGGGCATGGATTATGCCGCCGCCATCGGTGCGCTGGGCGGCGACCCGGTCTATCTGCTGGAAGTCATGAACCACGTCCCCCGCGAGACGGTGGAAGCTGCCGCCGCGCTGGTCAAGGCCGGCAAGGTCAGAGTGAATGTGGCGCAGGTGCCGCAGAAGCTTTACATCGAGGTCATTGCCAAGGGCGGCGGCCATACGGGCCGCGCCATCGTCCGCGACCTGCACACCAACGTCGTGCTGGTGGAGCAGGACGGTGTAGCCACCCTCGACAAGCGGGACACGGACACCGCCGCCGCAGGCGACGGCGATGTGGTCTCCCCGGAGCAGATCGCGTCCTTCCTGACCGTCCGCTCCATCTGGGACTACTGCACCAAAGAGCTCGACCCGATGAACGACCCCATCGACATCATCCGCAGTGCCGTGAAGGTAAACTCCGTCATCAGCGATGAGGGCCTCTCGAAGGAATACGGCCTCGCCATCGGCCGCAACCTCGACCTCAACTGCCGCAAGGGCCTCATGACCCGCGATCTGACCACCAACTCCATGATAGCCGCCGCTGCGGGCGCAGACGCCCGTATGGCGGGCGCTCCGGTGTCGGTGGTGGCAAACTCCGGCAGCGGCAATCAGGGCATCACTGCGACGATGCCCGTCGTGGCTGCTGCCCGCTGGCTGGACATCGACGAGCCCACCATGCTGCGTGCCGTCACCCTGTCGAACCTCATCGCCATCCGCATCAAGTCGAAGTTTGGCCGTCTGAGCAACCTGTGCGGCGCCACCGTCGCCGGCACCGGCGCGGCCTGCGGCATTACATACCTGCTGGGCGGCGGCTACCATGAGATCTGCTGCGCTATCCAGAACATGGTGGGCAATGTCACCGGCATGGTGTGCGACGGCGCAAAGGCCGACTGCGCCCTGAAAATCTCCACCTGCGTCAATGCCGCCTGTCAGGCAGCGGCCATGGGTACCCGCGGCGTCCGCGTCCAGAGCACCGACGGCATCGTGGAAGAGAACGTGGAGCGCACGCTGGACAACTTCGCCATCCTCAGCACCCACGGCACCAGCGACAGCGTCATCCTCGACCTGATGCTCAACAAAGAACATGCTCCGGACGCCGAATAAGCGTCCTCGCAACACCCTGGCAAGCCTGCATCCGCATCCTGCAAAAAACACCCTGCGCCCGAAGCGCAGGAGAATTAGGGGTAAATTATTATGAAAAAACTATTCGATAACCTGCCGTTCCGGCTGCTTCTCGGTATCATCATCGGCGTCATCCTGGGTCAGGTCTTCCCGGAGAGCGTCATGAAGGTGGTCGTCACCTTACAGTATATCATGGGCCAGCTCATCACCTTCTGTGTGCCGCTCATCATCATCGGCTTCATCGCCCCGTCCATCACCAAGCTGGGAAAGAACGCTTCCCGCCTGCTGGGCGTGGCGATCGTCATCGCTTACGTTTCCTCTGTCTGCGCAGCCCTCATGAGCACCGGCGCAGGCTACGCCCTCATCCCGCACCTGTCCATCGACACTGAGGTGGCCGGTCTGCGGACCCTGCCCGACGTCGTGTTCGAGCTGAACATCCCCCAGATCATGAGCGTCATGAGCGCCCTCGTGCTCAGCGTTCTGGTGGGTCTGGCCGCTACCTGGACCAACAGCAAGCTCACCTGCGACTTCCTCGGCGAGTTCCAGAACATCGTGCTGGACATCGTCGGCAAGATCATCATCCCCATGCTGCCCTTCTATATCGCCGCGACCTTCTGCAACCTGAGCTATGAGGGCATGATCACCCACCAGCTGCCCGCCTTCATCCAGATCATCCTCATCGTCATGGCAGGCCACTATATCTGGCTGGCTGTCCTGTACCTGCTGGCCGGTGCATACTCCGGCAAGAACCCCTGGGAAGTCCTCCGCCACTACGGCCCCGCTTACCTGACCGCTGTCGGCACCATGTCCAGCGCCGCCACTCTGGCAGTCGCTCTGGACTGCGCCCGCAAGAGCAAGGTCCTGCGCAAGGATATGGTCGGCTTCGGCATCCCCCTGTTCGCCAACATCCACCTCTGCGGCTCTGTCCTGACTGAGGTCTTCTTCTGCATGACCATCTCCAAGATCCTCTACGGCCACCTGCCCAGCATCGGCACCATGCTCCTCTTCTGCGCCCTGCTCGGCATCTTCGCCATCGGCGCTCCCGGCGTCCCCGGCGGCACCGTCATGGCTTCTCTGGGCCTCATCACCGGCGTTCTGATGTTCGATGGCGCCGGCACCGCTCTGATGCTCGCCATCTTCGCCCTGCAGGACAGCTTCGGCACCGCCTGCAACGTCACCGGCGACGGCGCTCTGACCCTGATGCTGACCGGCTACGCCGAGAAGCACGGCATCAAGAACAACGACAACATCCAGAGCCCCATCCTGTAAAGACTGCTTCAAAGGATCTGAGCGCATTTCCCTGAAAATACCAGAAACCGGGCTGCGTCCCCCATTCTGACCAGCCCGTGATATGCAAAAGGGGCCTCCTGCAAAGGAGGCCCCTTTTGGTGCGTTATAGGGAGACAGGCGGCTTGGGGTCGTTCGTCCGGCCCAGAAGATAGTCGGTCGAGGTGTGGTAAATGTCGGCCAGCGCGATGAGAGTGGTGGTGGGCAGGTCGCGCAGGCCCTGCTCATAGCGGTTGTACTGCGGCTGGGGCATATGCAGCAGGGCGGCGAGCTGGCGCTGGGTGAGGTCGTGGTCTTCGCGCATATCGCGGATGCGGCGGTAGTATGCCATAAGATGTCCTCCTGATAACTGAATGAGTATCTTGACAATACCGCAGAGAGATGCTATGCTGGACTTATGATAACCAAATGGCTATCTACAAGCAAAACAAAAACAAACACTGCCGCTTTTGGAAAATCAGCGGCAGGACGTCCGGCTCATGCGTGGGGGAAGGGCTGAAGGGTGTCGCTGACGCCGGTGATATAGTTCATATCGACGTCGTAGAATTTGGCCAGCTGGATGAGGCACTCGACCGGGATGCGCACTTTGCCCTTTTCGTAGTCGGAATAGGTGGTCTGGGCAACATGGATAGCCCGCGCGACCTGCGTTTGGTTGAGGTCGTGGTCGCTGCGCAGTGCCTTGATGCGTTCTGTGTATAGCATAGGATTCACCTCTTTGTAGAAAGTCTACAAAGGATGGCCCGAATATCTTGATTTTTAACGGATAATCCGTTAAAATAAGAGCCAAGACAGAGACTTGGGCGGAAGAGTGCTCAAGAAGGCCCGAAAAGTGACTTGAAACAGGAGGCAGTCAAAATGAAAAATATCACGCGGCGTGGATTTTTACAGCTTGGGGCGGCAGCAGCTCTGGTGTGTGCGGCGGCACCGCTGACGGGGTGCAGGAAGAAAAATATTAAAAAACTTGTACTGGGTGACTGGTACATGGAAGGCTATAGCCGACTGGAGTACGCAATATATGATGATGGAAGCTGTCAGGTTCGGAGTGGGTATGGCCTCGGAAAATGGTCGATTGTAAATGACGACAAACTTAGAATTTCAGATTTTTATGGGCAGACACTGATTTACAAAATTGAAAAAATCAGTAAAAAGTCAATGACGCTTAGACTGATTTGGGATGGAAAGGAAAGCGAAACAGCAGATACATTCTACCACACGGCAGAAGAGGCAAAAAAAGGAGCATAAATGTTTTTCTTTTTTACAATACCTTGGATATTCGTCATTGCACTTGTTGTAATAGCTTTGGGCATAGGTGTCAGTGTACTTCAGTTTATTTTAGACCACATCGTCATCATTTCAATCATCATCTGGCTTCCGGTAGCGTGGGTCACATGGACAATGTGGAAGTATTATGATGATGACGATGACGAAAAGGTGGAGTGTGTGCTATATCCACTTTTTCTGGTTCCGGCGTATGCAGAGCTGATACGACTGATAGTGACCGTCCTCAATGCGCTGGATAATGATCTGTGGGCTTTTTTCTTGTATCTCCCTACGGCGCCGGTAGTGTTTTTGATAATACTTGCAGTGTGCATGGGAGTTGCGGCGGGGCTGGTATGGCTTTATAAAAAGGTTATCAAATCAAAGGTTGTAACGATAGTGTTTGGCATTTTGATAGCCTCATCAATGACATATTACCTCTGGAATCTGAGCTAGTGACAATGAGCAACACGATACTTACCGGTGAGGCGGTCGCCGACATTCTCGCCGCCATGCAGAAAGCCGGGCTGAACGACTGGGAGATGCTTGTACCCGAAGGTGTAGAGGAGATTGCTCCGGGGGCTTTTGCGGGGATGAAGAATCTCCGGCGGGTGCAGCTGCCCAAAACGCTGCGGAGAATCGGTGCAGCTGCGTTTTATGGCTGCGGAAATCTGGCTCAAATCGCATTGCCCGCCGGGCTGGTGGAACTCGGCACAGCGGCATTCAAAAATAGCGGTTTGCAGGAGATAAGCATCCCGCCCAGAGTGGCAAGGCTGGGCGGCGAAGTTTTCGCAGACAGTACTTTGCGGTGCGCGGAGATAAAAGGACGCCAAACGGGAGCGTCGATGTTCCGCGGGTGCTGTCAGCTGGCAAAAGTACAACTGAGCGGCAACATCCGCAAAATCGAGGCCGGAATGTTCCGGGACTGCGCCGCCTTAAAAACGCTCCGGCTGCCGGAGAAGCTGGAGCAGATTGGAATAGAAGCATTCGCGGGCTGCGGCGCACTGGAACGGCTGAGCATCCCGGAAAGTGTGCGTGAGATAGGGGAGGGCGCGTTCCGGGGCTGTGCATTTGAGACAGTCCATATCCCGGAGACCGTCGAAGAATTGCACTGGGAGATGTTCAGCGAGTGCCGACATCTCAAAAACGTGTATATCCCGGCGGGCGTAAAATACATAGAAGCGGATGTGTTTTACGGCTGTGATGCGCTGAAAAATGTCTGCTTCGGTGCAGACCTTGCCGCAATGCAGGCCATCCGCATCGGCGAGGGCAACGAAGCGCTATCAAAAGCGGTTTTGCGCTGTGGGATTTTGAACAAGCCGGAGACCGGAGAAAAGTAAAGAGGGCGGGAGGGACGAACAATGTCCCTCCCGCCCTCTTTGTCTGCCAAAGATTCAAAAATCATACAAAACCTTCTTTATTTTGTCATAACTGTCCCGTATAATAAAATATAGGGCAACATCAGAATTGCGGCCAGCGCCCGGCGGGGGCTGGCTTTGGACTGGATAGAGGAGGAACACTCACATGGCAAACGAAAAGATACTCGTTGTGGACGACGATACCAACATCTGCGAGCTGCTGCGGCTCTACCTGACCAAGGAGGGCTATCAGGTCACGACGGCCAACGACGGCGAAGAGGGCCTTGAAAAGTTCAACCAGCTCAAGCCCGACATGGTGCTGCTGGACGTCATGATGCCCAGGATGGACGGCCTCGAGGTCTGCCGCCGCATCCGCAAGCTGGGCAACACCCCGGTCATGATGCTGACGGCCAAGGGCGAGACCTTCGATAAGGTGCTGGGCCTCGAGCTGGGCGCAGACGACTACATGGTCAAGCCCTTCGACACCAAAGAGGTCGTGGCCCGCATCAAGGCGGTGCTGCGCCGCTGCACCGTCACCACGTCCCAGACCGAGAGCTCCGAGGGCGTCATCGAGTTCGACAACCTCCGTCTCGACATGAACAGCTACGAGCTGCGGGTCAAGGGCAAGGTGGTGGAGGCTCCCCCGAAGGAGCTGGAACTGCTGAACTGCCTCGCCTCTCACCCCAACCGGGTCTACACCCGCGACCAGCTGCTGGACGAGGTGTGGGGCTTCGAATACTACGGCGACAGCCGCACCATCGATGTCCATGTCAAGCGCCTGCGCGAGAAGCTGGCCGGCGCTTCCGATAAATGGGAGCTGAAGACCGTCTGGGGCGTGGGCTATAAATTCGAGGTGCGTCAATAATGCGCAAAAGTGTTTCCGTTGCGTTCTTCTCGCTCATGAGCACCCTGCTCATCTTTGGCACGGTGATCATGGGAAGCTCGGAGCTGGTGCTGTTCAGCAACTACTTCGCGCAGGAGCGGTACGACGTGCTGGACGAAGTGGTCAATGTGGCCCAGCGCACGGCGTCCCATCTGGTGCAGGAAGCCGCTCTGCCGGAAGGCGAAGAACTGGAAGCCCTGAACACCAAGCTCGAGCTCATCGGCGAGAGCGCGGAAGTGTACCTGTTCTTCACCGACTGCGACGGCAACGTGGTGCTGGCCTCAGACCCGGAAAATCTGGCCGGGGATGTGGTAGAGGCGTCCGTGCTGGAAAAGTCGGCCAAGGCCAAGGAGAATTATCACGTCTTCGGCACGCTGGACGGCGTACTGACCGAGAAGAGCTACATCTCGGTGCGTGAGATGCGCAGGGAGAGCGGCGAGTGTACCGGCTACCTCTTCCTCTGCTCGTCGGGCGACCGGCTGGTGGAGTTCCGCAGGGAGTTCTTCTCGAACTTCTTCCTCTCGGCCTGTCTGATGCTGCTGGTGGCCAGCGTCCTCACCAAGGTGATGATGCACAAGCTCACCGACCCCATCCAGAAGGTGACGGACGCGGCCCAGCGCTTCGGCGGCGGCGACCTGTCCGTCCGGGTCGAGGGCGTGGACGGCGAAGGCGAAGTGGCCGACCTGGCCCGCACCTTCAACAAGATGGCGGACAATATCCAGTCCAACGACAACTCTCGGGGCCAGTTCATGGGCAATATCGCCCACGAGCTGCGCACCCCCATGACCACCATCAAGGGCTTCATCGACGGCATTCTGGACGGCACCATCCCGCCCGATATGCAGAACCACTACCTACAGCTGGTCAGCGAGGAGACGGGCCGTCTGGCGCGCCTCATCCAGAATATGCTGGACCTCTCGAAGCTGGAGAGCGGCGAATATCAGGTGAACGCCCGGATGTTCAACATCTGGGAGACGCTGACCGGCGTGGCCCTCTCGGCGGAGCAGCGCATCAACGACGGCATGATAGACATTGACGGCCTCACCATGGATGAGAAGGTGCTGGTCTATGCCGACCCCGACCTCATCCATCAGGTGGCCTACAATCTGCTGGACAACGCCATCAAGTTCACCCCGGCGGGCGGCACCATCCGCTTCGGGGTGGAGAGGCTGGGCCCGGAGGTGGAAGTCTCCATCTGGAACTCCGGCCAGGGCATCAGCCCCGAGGCGCTGCCCTACGTCTTCCAGCGCTTCTACAAAGAAGACCAGTCCCGGGGTCTCCACGCCCGGGGCGCGGGTCTCGGCCTGAACATCTGCAAGGTGCTGGTCAACCTCTCCGGCGGCCAGATACGGGTGGAGAGCAAGCAGGGCGAGTGGTGCAGGTTCGTCTTCACCCTGCCCGTCCAGCCCCCCAACCCCGGCGGCATGAAGCGTCTGCCCGACGAGAGCGGCCGCCCCGGTGCGGTGGAAGACCCGGCCAGCATGAAGCCGGTAGACTAACTTCACAGCGGTCAGACTGCCCCTCAAAGGAGCGGTCTGGCTGCTTTTTGCATTGTGGAAGAGGGGAGATACGCAGAACTTTACGTCTTTTCCGTGAAAAACACGGCTGCGGGTTTGATTTTTTCGCTGTTTTCATGTAAACTATAATCGACTATGCCGACCGCTCCTGTGGGAGATGTCGCAGGGACGGCGGCAGAGCAAAATTGCAAAAATTCTCTAAAAAATAACGGGGAGTAAAATAAAATGACAACGATCAGTCCTTCTATCCTTTCGGCTGACTTCAGCCATCTCGGCGCAGACTGCCGGATGGTGCTGGATGCCGGTGCGCAGATGCTGCATTATGACGTGATGGACGGCCACTTCGTGCCGAACATCAGCTTTGGCGTCCCGGTCCTCAAGAGCCTGCACAAGGCCCTGCCGGACGCTTTCTATGACGTCCACCTGATGATCACCCACCCCCAGCAGTACGCCGAGGCTTTTGCCAAGGCCGGTGCCGGCCTGCTCAACTTCCACCTCGAGTGCGACGACGACATCCAGGAGACCATCGACGCCATCAAGGCTCAGGGCTGCAAGGTGGGCATGACCATCAAGCCCGGCACCCCGGTGGAAGAGCTGGGCTACTACATCGACCAGCTGGACCTCGTGCTGGTCATGAGCGTGGAGCCGGGCTTCGGCGGCCAGAAGTTCATGCCCTCGGCCCTCGACAAGCTCCGCTGGCTCAAGGCGGAAAAAGACCGCCGGGGCCTGAAATTCCTGCTGGAAGTGGACGGCGGCGTGGATGCCGCCACCGCTCCGCAGTGCGTCGCCGCCGGTGCGGACGTGCTGGTGGCGGGCAGCGCCATCTTTGGCGCCGCCGACCCCGCCGCGGCCGTCCGTGCGATGGCAGCTCTCTGAGAGGGGACTGCCCATGGATGAAGCATTGATCCGGCTGCAGGAGGAAGAACTCCGGCGCACCGGCAGATATTATAAGCACATCTGCTTTCTCTGTGTGCCGCTGCTCTGCGTCTCCTGCTACCTCTACGGCCTGCGCCCGCTGCTGCTCTGCGGCTTTGCGGTGCTGATGGGCAACCTGTGCGACCGGCTCATCTCTCTGCTGCGCCGCCGCGTCTATCAGGCCGGGGATTATTCCAACGAGAGCTTTGCCCTCGTCATCACCCTGCTGATGCCCGCGACGGTGGACTGGTACGTCCTCGCCGCCGCCATTCTGGCCGGTGCTCTCATCGGCAAAGAGGTCTTCGGCGGCTATGGCAGCTACCCCTTCCACCCCGCCGCCGTGGGCTACGCGGTGGCGGCAGTGTCCTGGCCGGAGAAGGTCTTCCGCTATCCGGCCCCATACGCCAATATCCCGCTCTGGGACGCCTCCGGCGTGGCCACATCCAGCACCATCTCGGACACCCTGCGCAGCGGCGGCCTCATCAACATCAGCGCCCTGTCGCTGGTGCTGGGCGAGTATGCCGCCCCGATGGGGACCGGTGCGGCCATCGTGCTGGCGGCCTGCGGCCTCTTCCTCTGGATGCAGAAGGATGTGCGGCTGAGCGCCTCCCTGAGCTTCCTCATCACGGCGGGCCTCATCGTCTTCTTCTTCCCGCGCCAGCTGGGTCTGACGGAGGGGACCGCCTTTACGGCGGGCCTTGTGTTCCGCCTGCGCTGTGTGCGCGACGAGATGCTGACGGGCGCGATGCTCTTCAGCGCCGTCTTCCTGCTCAATGAGCCCTACACCTGCGCCCACCACCGGCTGGGCCGCATCCTCTACGGCGTCATGGTGGGAGCCTTCACGATGGGCTTCCGCTACTTCGGCGTCTATGAGACGGGCGTCTGCTTCGCCATTCTGGCGGTCAACAGCATCTCCGGCTGGCTCGACCGGACCGAAGTCCGCCTCTATGAGCTGATAAAGAGCGGCAGATGCTTCAAAGAGAAGAAGACCGGAAAGGGGGGTGCGGAATGAAACGTCATGCTGCAGAACTCCTCACCCGGGACCCGGAAAGATTCTTCCACCATGACCGCGTCTTCCTGAATAACCCCGTGGTCATGCAGGGCATGGGCCTTGCGCCGCTGGTCGTCCTTGCGACGAGCGGCCAGAACGCCCTGATGCTGGCCGTGGCCGTGGCGCTGCTGCTGACGCCCTCCCGGATGCTGGCCTGCCTGCTGAGCCGTCTGTTCCCCCTGCGGGAGGAGCATCCGGCCAACGCAGAGCTGGAAAAGAAGCTGCTGCCCCGCAGCATCCTCTATTCGGGCAGCGCGGCGGTGGTCTATCTGGCGGCGTACCCCATCCTGAATCGGCTGTTCGGCGTGAGCCTGCTGGTGCTGGGCATCTACCTGCCCATGCTGGTGGTGGAGCCGCTGCTGACCTACCGCTTCGGCCGCGTGCAGGAGACGATGAAAAAGGCCGTCTCCAAGGGCATCCGCATCACCGTCGGCTACGGCCTGCTGCTGCTTTTGCTGGGCTGTGTGCGCGAGTGGCTGAGCCTCGGCACGGTGTTCGGCCGTGTGCTGAGCCGTCCCGTCCTGCCCATGGCCAGTATGCCGGCCGGCGGCTTCATCGTGCTGGGTGTGCTGTGCGCCGTCTGGCGCACGCTGGCCAAGAAGTATAAAAACTATCTGACATCGGAGGCCCGCGGCCTCATGGCGGTCTACCGCCAGAAAGAGGGGGAGCCTGAGGATGAATGATGTGATGCAGGCCGTCGGCGTATTTTTTGGCTACGCCGTGCTGGCCGTCTTTGCGCAGAACGCGGTGTTCACCCGGGGCCTCGGCGTGTCCCGCCTCGTCCAGCTGGTGGGCGACGAGCGCACCAGCAGCGGGTGGTTCGCCCTGCTGCTCTGTGTCACGCAGGTGCTGGTGGCTCCGCTGGCGTTCTATGCGGGCGGCTTCGTCGCCGCCCAGCCCAACCCCGCCCAGCTCCGTCCGCTGGTCTATCTGGCCTGCGTGGCGGTGGTGAGCCTGTTTGAATTTATCATGCTCTGGACCGCACGGGGCAAGCGCCACGGCGGCCAGCTGCTCCGCATCCTGCCGCTGGCGGCGGTCAACAGCAGCGTGCTGGGTACGGTGATGGTGGAGCGCACCCAGAGCTTTACGCTGGAGCAGAGCATGGGCTTCGGCCTCGGCAGCGGCCTGGGCTATCTGCTGGCCGTCATGCTGGTGACGGAGGCTGACCGCCGTCTGCGCAGCGAGGCCATCCCGGAGGCGTTCCGGGGCCTGCCCATCACGCTCGTCTACATCGGCGTGCTGGCGCTGGCCATCTATGGTTTTACGGGCCACTCGGTGATCCTGTGAGGAGTGCAGGAGAAAGGGACGATCATGGCAAAGTATAAAAAGGTCAAGCGGTATCACCGCAGTTTTTACAGCCCCGGCATGTGGGTGAAGAAGGCCGTCGGCATCATCGTGCTGGTGGCCGTGGTGCTGGTCGTGGGCTGGCTGGCCGCGCCCCATGTGCTGGACTGGGCTACCCACACCTGGTACACCGTGGTGCGCAACCGTGACCTCTCGGCCTCGTCTGAGACGACGGCGTCCAGTGCGGCCGCTTCGTCGGAAGTGACGGCAGAGCCTGCTGCTTCCTCGAAGGTGCGGGCGGACTCGGAGCCGGGAACGGAACCGGCTGCACCCGCAGGCGTCATCATTGAGGGCGGCTGGGGCGTTCTGGACGCGGCTGCGGCAAAGGATGAAGCTTCCCTGCGTGCCGCCGCCCGACAGCTGGCCCAGCAGGGCGCGGCCTACGCCGTCGTCACCCTGAAGGACAGCGCCGGAAACATCCTGTATCCCTCTCAGGTGGCTGCTGCGGCAGGCAGCATCGAGGGGGCGTCCCTTGACCCGGCCCTCATCGCCTCGGTGCTCAAGGAGAACGGCCTTGTGCCGGTGGCAAAGCTGGCGGCCTTCCGCGACCCCATCGCGGCCCGCACCGACCGCAATATGGCCATCGGCTACACCGGGCAGGCTTACCTCTGGCTGGATAATAAGGCGTCTGCCGGCGGCAGCCCCTGGCTCAACCCCTATTCCGACGAGGCCGTCCGGTTCATCGGCGACCTCATCGGCGAGGTGCAGAGCATGGGCTTTGACCATGTGCTGCTGGAGAACGTCCAGTTCCCCTCTGCCCAGAACGGCAAGCAGGACTTCGGCTCCACCGGCGGGCGCGGCCGCAGCGCCCAGCTGGCTGCGGACATCGCCGCATGGGATGCCCGCTTTGAGGGCAGCGTGACCCTGTGGTACGGCTACTCGCTGGGTCAGGTGACGGAGGGCGCTTCCACCGTGGGCGGCTCCGCGACGGCGCTGGGCGTCAGGAACCTCGTGGTCGAAGTCCCCGCAAAGCAGACCATGGACGACACCGCCCGCAGCGAGCTGCGGAACACCCTGTCGGCTTCCGGCGTGGAGCATGCCGTGTTCTGGGACGATGCGGCGGGCATTTTCCAGTGAGAGCGCTCCGTTTGCTGTTGGTGATTTATGTGAGAGTGAGGAATGTGTTATGAAAACTGCATCCTGCTTTGGTCCGGCCCACATCCTGCTGCCCGGGGAGAATATCCCTCTGGAAAAGTGGGGCTGCGTGGCCTGTGACCAGTTTACCAGCGACCGCGCCTACTGGGAGCAGGCAGACGCCGCTGTGGGCAGCTGCCCCAGCACCCTGCGGCTCATCCTGCCGGAGGTCTACCTCGAGGATGAAGACGCGGCCCGGCGGGTGGAGAACATCCATGCCGCGATGGACGAGTACAGCCGCGACGTGCTGACCCGCGCCGTGGACGGCTTTGTCTACGTCGAGCGCACCGAGCAGAGCGGACGGGTGCGTCAGGGCCTCGTGGGCAAGATAGACCTCGAGGCTTACAGCTACGAGAAGGGCGCCCGCCCGGCCATCCGGCCCAGTGAGCGCACCGTCACCGAGCGCATCCCGCCCCGCATGGCCGTGCGCCGGGGTGCGGCGCTGGAAACGCCCCATGTCATGATGCTGGCCGACGACCCCGGCTGCACCCTCGTCGAGCCCATCGGCGCGCACAAGAGCGAGCTGAAAAAGCTGTACGAGGGCGAGCTGATGCAGGGCGGCGGCCACATTGCAGGCTGGGCCGTGGAAGACCCTGCGATGCTGGCACAGATCGATGCTGCACTGGCTGCACTGGGTAGTCAGGAGGCTTTCGACGCCAAGTATCCCCAGGCCAGGGGCGCAGCGCCCCTGACGCTGGCTGTGGGTGACGGCAACCATTCGCTGGCCGCAGCCAAAGCCTGCTGGGAGGAGCTGAAAGCCACCCTGACCCCTGAGGAGCGGGAAAGCCATCCTGCCCGCTGGTGTCTGGCTGAGGTGTGCAACGTCCATTCGCCCGCCATCGAGATCGAGCCCATCCACCGCGTCCTCTTCAATGTGGACTGCGGCGCGGTGCTGCTGGCCCTCATCGCGTGGAGCGACTCCAACATGGCCGGCATCTGCTTCGGAGACTCGAAGCAGCAGGCCTTCACGCTGGCCGGCCCCCATGTGTCCAACGTCCTCAGCTTCGAGGACCCTGTCGCCCCGCTGACCGTCGGCACGGTGGACGAATTTATCGAATACTTTATGGCCCGCCACAGCGAGGCCCGGGTGGATTACGTCCACGACGAGCCCGCCGTCCGCGCCCTGACCAGACAGGGCGGCGTGGCCTTCCTGCTGCCGCCCTTCGAGAAGAGCGATCTGTTCAAAGGCATCGTGATGGGCGGCGTGCTGCCCCGCAAGACCTTCAGCATGGGCCATGCGGAGGAAAAGCGGTATTACATCGAGTGCCGCAGAATCAAAGAATGACCAAGGAGAACCATGACTTTTAACGATTTGAAACTGTCCGCCCCCCTGCTCAAGGCTGTAAGCGAGGCAGGCTATGAGACCCCCTCGCCCATCCAGGCTTCGGCCATCCCGCCGGTGCTGGAAGGGCGCGATCTGATGGGCTGCGCACAGACCGGCACCGGCAAGACCGCTGCCTTTGCGCTGCCCATGCTCGACCGGCTGAGCGCCGCCGCCCCCCGCAGGAAGGGCGCTGTCCGCGCCCTTATCCTCACCCCCACCCGTGAGCTGGCCCTCCAGATCGGCGAGAGCTTCGACGCCTACGGCAAGTACCTCAAACTGCGCAGCACCGTCATCTTCGGCGGCGTGGGCCAGGCCCCGCAGGTGGAGGCCATCCGAAAGGGCGTGGACATCCTCATCGCCTGCCCGGGCCGTCTGAACGACCTCATCGGACAGGGCCATATCGACCTGTCGAACCTCGAGGTCTTTGTACTGGACGAGGCCGACCGGATGCTGGACATGGGCTTTGTGCATGACGTGAAGAAGGTCATCGCAAAGCTGCCCGCAAAGCGCCAGAACCTGATGTTCAGCGCCACCATGCCCAAAGAGATCGAGCAGCTGGCCGCAGGCATCCTGCACGACCCCGCCTTCGTGAAGGTGGACCCCGTGTCCAGCACGGTGGAGCGCATCGACCAGAGCCTGTATTTCGTCGAGAAGGGCAACAAGAAGTTCCTGCTGCCCTGGCTCATCAAGAACCTGACCCCGCCGGTGCAGAATGCGCTGGTGTTCAGCCGCACCAAGCACGGCGCGGATAAGATCGCCCGCGATCTGACCAAGCAGGGCATCACCGCCGCTGCGATCCACGGCAATAAGAGCCAGACCGCCCGTGTGGCGGCGCTGGAAGGCTTCAAGGAGGGCAAGACCAGGGTGCTGGTGGCCACGGACATCGCCGCCCGCGGCATCGACATCAGCGAGCTCTCCCATGTGTTCAACTACGACCTGCCCGAGGTGCCGGAGACCTACGTCCACCGCATCGGCCGCACCGCCCGCGCGGGCGCAGACGGCACGGCGGTGAGCTTCTGCGCGCCCGAGGAGATGGAATATCTGGTCGGCATCGAAAAGCTCAACCGCCGGAAGATCCCGGTGGTGTCCGGCCACCCGTGGGATGGCGTACCCGCCCCCGTAAAAGCAGCCCCGCCGGTGCGGGGCCGCAAGCCCAAGGCCGAACAGCCTGCCCCCGAAAAGGCTGAAACTCCCAAGGCGGAAAAAGCCGCCAAACCCGCTGCGCCCGAAAAAAAGAGCGCGGCCAGGCCCTCTGCGGCAAAAAAGCAGAAGGCCCCCAAAATCGAAGCAAAAGAGGAACGACTCATGGATGATAACAAGCGCACTCCCGGCGGACGCGACAACAGCCGCCGTAACAATAACAACCGCCCCCGCCGCGAGGGCAATGCCCCCGCAAAGGGCGCAGGCCGCGGCAGCAATGCCCAGCCGAAGTTCGACCCCCACTTTGTGAGCGCCCCGGAGGCCACCCCGCTCCGTTCCGCCAAGAAGAACGCTGCCGGCCCCGCCGCTCCGGCCCAGACCATCCCCACCGCGATGCAGAACCGCCAGCCCGCCCAGCGCAGCGAGAACAATGGCCGCAATGGTGCAGGCCGCAGCCCCCGCAATGAGCGGAACGACCGCAGCGCCCGCCCGGCTCAGCCTGCCCAGCAGAACAGCCAGCGCAATGAGAACCGCAATGGCCGCAGCAGCAGCCGCAATGAGCAGAGCGGCGCAGGCCGTGCGCCCCGCGCCCCCAAGGCAGAGCAGTCCGGCCGCAATAACCGCAGCCGCAGCAATAATGCCCCGACGAAGGACGAAGACCCGGGCCTCGTGCTCATCAGCCGCCGCCCGCCGCAGCAGAAGTTCACCAGCTTTGAGGAGTATATGAACGCCCGCGGCGGCGCGACGGCTCCCATCGAGGACCACAGCGAGGAAGTGTGATGGCAGAGGGATCCGCCCCGTGGTGCTGCCCGCTGTGCGGCGCACCGCTTGCCGGGGATAACGCACTGAAATGTCCCTCCGGCCACAGCTTCGACCGGGCCAAAGAGGGCTACTGGCATCTGCTGCCGGTGCAGAACACCCGTACCAAGGCCCCCGGCGACAGCAGGGAGATGGTCGCTGCCCGCCGCGCGTTCCTGAGCGCGGGCTACTACGGCATCTTTGGGCAGGCGCTGGGAGAACTCTGCCTCGCGTACGGTCAGCCGAAAGCCGGAAAGCCGCTCCATCTGCTGGACGCAGGCTGCGGCGAGGGCTGGTATGACCGGTGTATCGCAAAGCAGTTCGAAGAGGCGGGCCGTCCGCTGGAACTGGCAGGCTTTGACATCGCAAAGCCTGCCGTGCGTCTGGCTGCGAAGGCCCTGCCCCCGGCCCGGTATGCCGTGGCGTCCAGTTTCCATCAGCCGGTGCGCACGGGCTGGGCGGATGTGCTGCTCAACTGCTTCTCGCCCTTCGCGCAGGAGGAGTTTCTCCGCGTCCTGCGCCCCGGCGGACGGCTCATCTACGCCGTGCCGGGTGCAGAGCATCTCTTCCAGATGAAGGCCGTCCTCTACGAAAAGCCCTACAGGAACCCGGTGCAGGAAGTGGCGTATCCGGGCTTTGAAGCCATCGGAGAACGGGAAGTCTCCGGCAGCATCACGGTGCCTGCCGGGCAGCTGGAAGCCCTCTTCGCCATGACGCCCTACTACTGGAAAACGCCCCGGGACGGCGCAGCCCGTCTCGCGGCACTGCCGGAACTGACCACCGACATCTCGTTCCGGTTCCTCGTATTTGAAAAGAAATAAACGAAAAAGGCATCTGCCGTGTGGCAGATGCCTTTTTCGTTTTATGAGTACATCAGACAGGGATGGAAGTTGGTTACTTGTCGGCCTTCGGTTCAGATGCTTTTTGGGCCTTGGGCAGCAGGTTTGCACGCTCGAGGGCCGGACGCAGGGCCAGATAGAGGATGACGACGCAGACGGTGGAGGCCACGCTGTTCACGAAGGTGACGCCGCCGGTGATCTTGGTCAGAGCCTTGGCGATGGTGTACTCCTGGCCGAAGATGTAGACGTTGCGGAAGTAGCCGAGGAACGGGTCGGTGAAGACATTCAGCAGCAGGCCGGAGGCGGCAGCGACGATCACCTTGGCCAGATAGCCGGGGGCGTGCTTGTCCAGCTCACGGAGCTTGAACACCTTGTGAGCGACCGCACCGCAGGTGATGCCGATGATGAACTTCAGGACGAAGGTGGTGACGGCATAGCCCGGGTCACCGGCCAGGATGTCGGCCAGAGCCAGACCGATGGCGCCGGCCAGACCGCCGGATACGCCGTCCAGCAGCAGGGCGGTCAGGGCGATGAAGGTGTTGCCCAGATGGAACGAAGAGCCGCCGTAGAACGGCACACGGAAGAACAGGTAGGCCACGAGGCTCAGCGCGGCCATGACGCCGGTGAGCGCCAGCTCGTGGACGGTGAAGGTGCGCTTATACAGCACACTTGCAAAGACGATAACGATGACGACGACTGCCAGCAGCAGCCACATTGCGGTTGTTGACATGATTTTCCCTCCCGATTTTACGAAATACCCACAAAACCGATTGACTTTTTTGGTTCTTGCGGGTATGCTCCTATTATACGCGAAACTGGCACTGTGCAAATACCCAGAACAAAGATTTTTTATGGGTCCAGTTTGGCGCACTGCCCGAAAAGGAGGGGCTTTTTATGGTCCATTTGACGACAGCACTGGACGCGGCGTCCGGTGTGCCGCTCTACGAACAGCTCTACCGCAGCCTCGCCGCCGAGATGCGGACGGGGGCGATCTCGGCCGGGACCCGGATGCCCGGCAAGCGACGGCTGGCGGCAGAGCTTTCCGTCTCGGTGAACACGGTGGACGCGGCCTATCAGATGCTGGCGGCGGAGGGCTATCTGGAGGCGCGGGAGCGCAGCGGCTTTTATGTACAGGAATATCTGGCCCTGCCCGAGCGGACAGAGTCCGCCGCGCCGCCCCAGCCCGAGGCAGCGCCGGCGCCGGAGCGGCCCGTCCGCTACGACCTCTCCACCCGGGGCGTAGACCCGGAGCTGTTTCCGTTCCGCACATGGGCGCGGCTGCAAAAAGAGCTGCTGTACTCTTCGCCGGAGCTGCTGACCCACGGTGACGCCCAGGGCGACCTCTCGCTGCGGCAGGCACTGGCCGAGTACCTTGAGGAGTACCGCGGTGTGCGGTGCGGCCCGCACCAGCTCGTCGTTGGCGCGGGCCTCGAATATCTGCTGGGCCTGCTGGCACCGCTCCTGCCCGGGCCGGCGGCAGTGGAAAATCCCGGCTACCCCCGCGCCCGGCAGGTGCTGGAAAACAACGGTATCTCCTGCTGTTGTCTGCCGGTGGACGAGGACGGGCTTTCCATCCGGGCGCTGTCGGAGTCGGGGGCGGCGGTGTGCTGCGTCACCCCCAGCCACCAGTTCCCCACGGGCGTCACCATGCCCGCCGGACGCCGGGCAGAACTGCTCCACTGGGCGGCACGGCGTCCCGGACAGCGGTACATCATCGAGGACGACTACGATTCCGAGTTCCGTTTCGACACCCGGCCCCTGCCCAGCCTGCAGGGGATGGCGGGGGCCGACGGGCCGGTGGTCTACCTCTCCACCTGCTCCCGCAGCCTCGCGCCCAGCATCCGCATCGCCTACATGGTGCTGCCGGAGCAGCTTCTGCCCGCATGGCACGCGAAATACGCCTTCTACTCCGGCACGGTGAGCCGTTTTGAGCAGCAGACACTGGCGCGGTTCATCACCGGCGGCTACTTCACCCGCCATCTGGCCCGGGAGCGGGTGGCCTATAAGGCCCGGCGGGACGCCCTGACAAAAGCCCTGCGGGAAGCCTTTGCGCCGGAAGAACTGCACCTCACCGGCCTGCACACCGGCCTGCACCTGCTGGCCGAGCTGCGCGACCCGCCGCCGGACGATGCTCTCCGGGCCGCCGCCGAGGCCGAGGGCGTCCGGCTCAGCCTCCTGAGTGACTATGACCTCACCGGCGGCGGGACCGCTCTGGGCGGGACGCTGGTGCTGGGTTACGGCTCGCTGGCCGACGGGAGCTGTGCCTCGGTGGGTGAGACGTTGAAGAGGGTCTGCAGGGCGGCGTGGGAGTCGTCGGTGAGGGTGTAGTGTTCGCCGTCCCACCCGCCGGGCAGGGCCTCGGTGTGGATGGCAGCAGAGCGGTCGGCGAGAAATTCCAGCGTATCATCTAAGATGAGCAGGTCCTGCGCCGTCAAATCGGTGAGCAGGCTCGAGCTGTGGGCGCGCAGGGCGTCCGGCAGGGCAGCGGGCAGAAGTTCCAGCTCCTGCCGGAAAAAGGCGTCCCACACCGCCGCCCGGGCGGCGGCTTTGTGGGCGGGCGGGACAGTGTCCTCCATCCCGTTGAGCAGTTCTTCTGCCTCCCGGGCCGAGATGGCCTGCACATTGGAACTGCATCCGGTGAGGGCCAGCTCCTCGGCGGTCAGCGCTCCCGAAAAACCCACCCGCAGCATCCCGTATCGGTCGGCGATGGCTTGCAGAACGGACGGCGCAAGGGCGAGATAGTGGGTGTCCTCGGGCAGGGAGAGAGCCGAGAGAAGTGCTTCCCGGCAGCGGGCCGGGCCGGCGGCGCGGTAGCAGTCGGCAAGAGAGGCTTCGTCCGCCCCGAAGGGTACGGTCAGCTCTCCGGGCAGAGCCAGCGCATGGATGCAGTTCTGGCTGGCATTCAGGTAGAGCAGCAGAAAGCCGGGTGCTGTCGTCTCGGTGGGGGCGATGCAGACCAGCAGACTCAGGCGGTTCTCTTCCTTCGGCTGACGGATGGCGACGCCGCTCTGAGGCCGGGAGGCCAGTCTTGTCCGCAGAGAGCGGCGGGTGAGCAGCACGGTGCCGCCCACCAGCGGCAGCAGCACCAGCAGCGCCGCCAGCAGTGCGGCCCAGAAGGGCCTCCAGCCTTTTTCTTTCATCGCCTATTTCCCCTCCATAAAAAAACTGCATAAAGCATGGCCCGCCGGGGGAACCTTTATGCAGAAAAGGAGGGAAATGCTATGAAATTCGATGATACCCCCAGCAGGGAAGAGCGGGAGGACTTCTGGCTCGACCTCGGCCCGGCCAGTGCCTACGAGGGGCTGGACTGCTGTGAGACAGCCCGCCGCGACGGCGACGCCAGCCCGGACGGCCTTGCCCATGGTTTCGAAGGGGCCGAAAGCCCGAAAGACCTCGTGGCCCCGCCCGACGACGACCCGGACAGCGAACCGGTGCCGCATCTGCCGCCCCAGCTGAAAGCGCTGGAGTGGCTGGACACGATGGGCAGCCCCGATGATGTGCCGCCCATCGACCGATAAAGGACGGGAAAAGTCATACCCTAATAAAATTCACCTTCTGGTATGAAAGATGAAACTCGGGAATAAAATGCGGTAAAAGGCTTGCCAAGAAGCCGGAAATGTGATAAAGTATCTCCACTGCGTACAGTTGTGCATGTAGTGAGAACCGAATCGCAAGATGTGCTGCCCGGTGAGCCGGGTGTGCCGCACTCTGGAGAAGCCTGCAGGAGGCGGGTGCCGAAGGTGTAAGGCCGTTTGGGCCGATCTCTCAGGCAAAAGGACAGAGCAAACGTCTTTTGCGCAGGAAAGGTGTCCTGTGCGGGGTCATACGCTGAGTTTTTTGCGGGCAGAGCCTTTGGAAAAGAGGTTCTGCCCGCATTTTTGTTTGGGATGATCAGAGGGGGATTTCATATGGTGGACATCGTCACGCGCGTCAACAATGTGGTCAACGGCTTCGTCTGGGGGCCGTTCGGTCTGGCACTGCTGTTCTGCACCGGCCTGTGGCTCAGCGTCCGCACCGGCTTTTTCCAGTTCCGGCGGATGGGCTACTGGCTCAGGCATACCATCGGTGCTATTTTTACCAATAAGGACGTCACCGCCCACACCAGCAAGGAAGATATGGCTATCAGCCAGTTCCAGAGCATGTGTACGGCGCTGGCAGGCACCATCGGCACCGGCAACATCGTGGGCGTGGCCACGGCCATCGTCTCCGGCGGTCCGGGTGCCATCTTCTGGATGTGGGTCATGGCCCTGCTGGGCATGATGACCAGCTTTGCGGAGAACGTGCTGGGCGTCTACTACCGCCGCAAGAACGAAAAAGGCGAGTGGAACGGCGGCGCGATGTATTATCTGACCGACGGTCTGGGCGCAAAGCCCGGCTGTAGGGCGGTGGGCAGGGTGCTGGCTGTCCTGTTTGCCTGCTTCTGCATCCTCGCGTCTTTCGGGATCGGCAACATGAGCCAGATAAACTCCATCGCCGGCAACATGAACGCGGCCTTCCATCTGCCGTACCTCGCCACCGGCCTTGCGCTGATGGTGGTCACGGCCCTCATCGTCATCGGCGGACTCAAGCGGGTGGCCGCTGTCACGGAAAAGCTGGTGCCGCTGATGGCACTGTTCTATGTCGCAGGTGCGCTCATCATCGTGGTCATGCACGCGGGCAATATCCCGGCGGCACTGGCGGCGATCTTCAAGGGTGCATTCAACCTCAACGCTGCAGGCGGCGGCGCGCTGGGCTACGGCATCAGCCAGACCATCACCTGGGGCTTCAAGCGCGGCGCGTTCTCCAACGAAGCCGGCCTCGGTTCTGCGGTCATGGTCAACTCGGCCTCCAACGTCAAGGAGCCGGTGCATCAGGGCATGTGGGGCGTGTTTGAGGTCTTCGCCGATACCATCGTGGTCTGCACCCTGACGGCCCTCGTCATCCTGACCACCGGCGTGGTAGACCTCGAGAGCGGCGCTGTCCTCGCAGGCGTGCAGGACAATGCGCTGGTGGGCCGGGCGTTCACGGCGGCTTTCGGCAGTTTCGGCCCCAAGTTCATCGCCGTGTCCATCCTGCTGTTCGCCTACTCCACCACCCTCGGCTGGAGCCACTACGGCACCAAGGCCGTGGAGTATCTCTTCGGCACGGCGGGAAGCCGCATCTATAAGGTCGTCTTTGTCTGCATGACCGTCGTGGGCGCGACCATGAAGCTGGGCCTCGCGTGGGACCTCTCCGACACCTTCAACGGCCTGATGATGATACCGAACCTCATCGGCGTGCTGGCTTTGTCCGGCACTGTGGTGGACATCACCAGGAACTACTTTGCCCGCCGCGTCCGGGGCGAGGACATCGAGCCCATGTGGTCGGCCTTTGAAGAGTATCAGAAGGAAGAAGAGGCCGAGGCTGCCGCCGAGAAGGCGGAGCTGGATAAGACCGCAAACAAATAACACAAAAAGCAAGCCCCCGGAAGGCGTCCTTCCGGGGGCTTGCTGGTTTACTTCTTCTTTTTGCGAAGCTTTGCCGCCGCCCGCCCGGCGATGATGCCGCTGCCGAAGGCCCAGTGGAGGTTGTAGCCGCCGCAGCTGCCGGCGCAGTCCAGCGTCTCGCCCACGAAGTAGAGTCCCGGACAGCCCTTGAACTGGAAATCGTCCTCGACTTCGTCCAGCAGCAGGCCGCCGCCGGTGGTCTGAGCCTGCTTCCAGCCGCAGGGCGTCAAGCCCTCGAACCGCCAGCACTTGGCCGTGGCGGCGAGTTTCGGCCACGCGGAGGCGGGCAGGGCGCGGGCGTTTTCAGGCAGACCGGCATCGGCCCAGAGAGCCCGGCCCAGCTTTGCGGGCAGCAAGCCCAGCCAGAACTCCGCCGCCTCGCTGCCCAGCAGCCCGACCCGCTGGGCGAACAGCGCGGCCAGCTCGGTCTCACTCAGAGCAGGGAAGAGGTCGAGGGCCACGACAGGCCGCTTCGGCCCGCGCCCCGGGGCCAACAGACCCGAAAGCTGCATGATGCAGATGCCCGAAAGCCCGTACTCGGTGAACTGCACCTCGCCCGTTTCCCGGGCAAGCACCCGGCCATCTGCGCCGTCCAGCAGGCTGGCGCAGCCCTTGGCCCGGATGCCGGCCAGCGGCTTGCGGGGATGAGCACACTGCAGGGCCGTCAGGCAGGGATAGAGGGGGGCCATCCGTCCGCCGCACTGGGCGGCGAACCGGGTGCCGAAGCCATCGGTGCCGAACTGAGGGCCGGCATCACCGCCCATGGCGCAGATGACGGCGTCGGCCCGCAGGGTCTCGCGGCCCGCCTCGGTCTCGATTTGGACGGCATAGCCGCCCCGGCTCTGGCTCAGGTTCTGGACGGTGCAGCCGGTGCGCACCTCGACGCCCAGTCTCGACAGATGGTGCTCCAGCAGGGCCAGTACGTCCGCCGCCTGATTGGAGTAGGGGTACACCCGCCCGGCCTCGTCGGCGCGGGGGTAGAGGCCGAGGCTCTCGAACCACATCAGCGGCGCAGCCTCGTCCACGGCGCTCAGCAGGCGGCGCAGGGCTTTGGGGCTGCTGGTGAAGTACCGCTCCGGCGTGGTGTCCCGGTTGTCGAGATTGCAGCGTCCGTTGCCGGTGGCCAGAAGCTTTTTGCCCACCTTCGCGTTTTTGTCCAGCACGGTGATGTGTGCGCGGCCCTCTGCGGTCTGTGCTGCCGCCAGCGCAGCGGCCAGACCGGCTGCGCCGCCGCCCAAAATCAAAATCTGCTGCATCCTCTGCCCATCCTTTCTGTAGTAAATTTATTGTATCATAGCCGCCCCTGTTTGGCAAACACAGGGCGGTCAGGTGTATATTTCCCTGCCGCTTCCACATAATAACTACACAGCATGGGAAAATGCAGAATGGGAAGGATGGTACACAGATGAAAGCAACCGGAATCGTCCGCCGCATCGATGAGCTGGGACGGGTGGTCATCCCGAAGGAGATCCGCCGCACCCAGCGTATCCGCCGCGGCGACCCCCTCGAGATCTTCACCACCGGCGACGGCGAGGTCATCTTTAAGAAGTATTCCCCGGTGGGGGAGCTGCACGGGGTGGCGGTGCAGTACGCCGAGGTGCTGAGCCGAAGCTTCGCCCTGACGGCCTTCGTGGCCGACCGCGACCGCATCCTCGCCGCAGCCGGGTCGGGGAGGCGCGACCTTGCCGACCGCAGCGTCAGCCAGCCGCTGGAAAAGGTGATGGAGTCCCGCAAGCCCTACCTCAGCGAGGGCGATCCCGAGCATGTCCTGCTGCCCTGTGAGGGCTCGCTGCGGCCATTGCTTTGCGCGTGGCCCATCATCGCGGCAGGGGATGTCACCGGGGCCGTGGGTCTGCTGGCCGAGGACCGCACCCAGCAGCCCGACCCCGCCCAGCAGAAGGCTGTGGCCGTGGCGGCAGCGTTCCTGGCAAAGCAGATGGAAGAGTGAACATTATTATAATAAGGGGGGCGTCTGCGTTTCTGGCAGGCGCTCCCTTTTTTGTTTATGACAGAATTATGAATCTTTATAAACTTTTTCGAGAAGCTATTGACAGGGAAAAATTTTTGGCTATAATGGTCTTAGCACTCAGGAAGATGGAGTGCTAAAGAAACAAAAGCCAAAAAGGAGGCAGGCGCTATGACGATGGATGCACGCAAGCAGCGAGTCTTGCAGGCGATCGTGGCGCTGTATGGCCTCGAGGGCGAGCCTGTGGGCAGCAGTGTGCTGGCAAACTATTTTGATATGGCCGTGTCCAGCGCCACGCTGCGCAACGAAATGGCGGCGCTGACCAAGCTGGGTCTGCTGGAGCAGCCCCACACCAGCGCGGGCCGTGTCCCCAGTGCCAAGGGCTACCGTTATTATCTCGACAATCTGCTGACGGACGACCAGCCGCTGGACCGCGTGACCCGCGCCCGCGTGGAAGCCGTTTTCGCCAGCTTCGACCATGAGCCGGAAAAGCTCGCACAGGGCGCCGCAAAGGCGCTGGCCGCCATCAGCGGCTGCACCGCAGCCGTCAGCACCCCCTGTGCCGAAGACCTCTGCGTCGCCCACTACGAAGTCGTTCAGGTGGGCCGCAGCGCGGCGGCTGTGCTGGCCGTCACGACGGCGGGCTACGTCCGCACCCGTGTGGCGCGGGTCCGCACCGGCCTCTCCCGCGAGAACGCCGCTGCGCTGGCCGCGCTGCTCAACCGCAACCTGACCTTCGTTGCGCCGCTGGACCTGTCCAACCGGCTGCTGGCAGAGCTGTGCAGCCAGATCGACCCGGAGCTGGTTCCGGTCATCAGCGCAGCCGCTGCGATCTTGCAGGATTCCGCACAGCCCCACGTATTTCTGGGCGGTGAGCAGTACCTGCTCAACTGGCCGCAGCTCGAAGGCAAGGTGGGCGACATCCTCACCCTGCTGAACGACGAAGAGCAGGCGGCCCGCATCATCGCACCCCCGGCAGACCGCAGTGAGAGCGTGCTGCTGGGCGAGGATCTGGAACCTCAGATCCCCGGCTTGTGCATCGTCAGCGACCGCTACCTGGTAGGCGGCGGGCTGTGGGGTACGGTGGCCCTGATCGGGCCGACCCGGATGCCCTTCCAGAAGCTGATGCCGCTGCTCCACCTCTTCGCCGACGAGCTTGGCGAGGGCATGAGCGGCAAACGAAAAGACACCCCGCAGATGGCCGCACCCCGGCGGACTGTGATATATAAGGAGGATCTGGAATGAGCGAAGAGACCAAAAAGACGGCAGAAGCTCCCGAGCAGGAAGCAAAGGAGACCGAAGCCGCACCTCAGGAAGCGCCCGAGACCGCCGCAGCCCCCGAGAAGGAGGCCGAGGCAGAACCCGCAGACGCCAAGAAGAAAGATGGCTGGTTCAACAAGAAGGCACGCGAGATAGACGCCGTAAAGGCAAAGCTCGACGCAGCCGAGAAGAACGCCGCACAGGCCAAAGACCAGCTGCTGCGGATGGCAGCGGAGTACGAGAACTACCGCAAGCGCTCCACCCGCGAGGCTGACCAGAAGTTCAACGATGGCGTGTCCTTCGCCGTGAACCAGATCATCCCCATCCTGGACACGCTGGAGATGGCAGCCAACGCCCCCACCACCGACGAGAACTACAAAAAGGGCGTGACCATGACGCTGGACAAAGCCGCCAAGGCACTGGATGCCCTCCATGTGGAGGAGATCGAGGCGCTGGGCAAGCCCTTTGACCCCAACTTCATGAACGCCGTCCAGCAGATCCCCGCCCCGGACGGGCAGGAGAGCGGCACCGTCATCACGGTGTACCAGAAAGGCTACAAGCTGGGCGACAAGATCGTCCGCCACGCGACCGTCGTGGTGGCCGAGTAGATCCGCAAAGACCCGCAGGGGTTTTGAAGATAGACATCCGCTTCACATCTAAGCATGAGATAAACAAGTTCTTTTGAGAGGAGACTTCATTTATGAGCAAAATCATTGGTATTGACCTTGGTACTACGAATAGCTGCGTGGCTGTCATGGAGGGCGGCGAGCCCGTCGTCATCGCAAACTCCGAGGGCTCCCGCACCACCCCGTCTGTTGTTGGCTTCACCAAGACCGGTGACCGTCTGGTCGGTCAGGTCGCAAAGCGTCAGGCCATCACCAACCCCGAGAACACCGTTTCTTCCATCAAGCGTCAGATGGGTACCGACCACAAGGTGACCCTGAACGGCAAGGAGTACACTCCCCAGCAGATCAGCGCTATGATCCTGCAGAAGCTGAAGGCTGATGCGGAGGCTTATCTGGGCGAGCCTGTCACCGAGGCCGTCATCACCGTTCCTGCTTACTTCAACGACAGCCAGCGTCAGGCGACCAAGGACGCCGGCACCATCGCCGGCCTGAACGTCAAGCGTATCATCAACGAGCCTACTGCCGCTTCTCTGGCATACGGCATCGATAAGGAAGATGACCAGAAGATCATGGTCTACGACCTGGGCGGCGGCACCTTCGATGTCTCCATCATCGAGATGGGCGACGGCGTCACCGAAGTTCTGGCCACCAACGGCGACACCCATCTGGGCGGCGACGACTTCGACCAGCGCATCATCGACTGGATGGCAGACGCCTTCCAGACCGAGAACGGCATCGACCTGCGCAAGGATAAGATGGCCGCTCAGCGCCTGAAGGAAGCTGCCGAGAAGGCAAAGATCGAGCTGTCCAGCGCTATGAGCAGCCAGATAAACCTGCCCTTCATCACGGCTGACGCTACCGGCCCCAAGCATCTGGATATGACCCTGACCCGTGCAAAGTTCAACGAGCTGACCGCGGATCTGGTTGACCGCACCATGACCCCTGTCCGCAAGGCTCTGCAGGACGCCGGCCTGCGCGCATCTGACCTGAAGAAGGTTCTGATGGTCGGTGGTTCCACCCGTATCCCCGCTGTCTACGATGCAGTCAAGAAAGAGCTGAACTGCGAGCCCTTCAAGGGCATCAACCCCGATGAGTGCGTGGCTGTCGGTGCTGCTATCCAGGGCGGCGTCCTGCAGGGCGACGTCAAGGGCCTGTTGCTGCTGGATGTCACCCCGCTGAGCCTCGGCATTGAGACTCTGGGCGGCGTCTGCACCAAGATCATTGAGCGCAACACCACCATTCCTACCCACAAGAGCCAGGTCTTCTCCACTGCTGCGGATAACCAGCCCTCTGTTGAGATCAATGTCCTGCAGGGCGAGCGTGAGTTTGCCCGTGACAACAAGAGCCTCGGCGTCTTCCATCTGGACGGCATCGCTCCGGCTCCCCGTGGCGTGCCTCAGATCGAAGTCACCTTCGATATTGATGCAAACGGCATCGTGAAGGTCAGCGCGAAGGACCTGGGTACCGGCAAGGAGCAGAACATCACCATCACCGCTTCCACCAACATGTCCAAGGACGACATCGACAAGGCTGTGAAGGAAGCTGAGCAGTTCGCTGCCGACGATAAGAAGAAGCGCGAGGAAGTGGACATCCGCAACGGCGCCGACCAGATGGTCTTCCAGACTGAGAAGATGCTGAAGGAGAACGGCGACAAGATGCCCGCCGACGTCAAGAGCGAGGCTGAGGCAAAGCTGGCCGACCTGAAGACTGCTGTCCAGTCCGGCTCCATCGACGACATCAAGGCAAAGCAGGATGCTCTGAGCCACGTCTTCGAGAAGATGTATCAGGCTGCCGCTGCTGCCCAGCAGCAGGCCGCAGGCGCACAGCCCGGCCCCGATGCTGGCGCGAACGACCAGCAGAAGCCGGGCGATGACGGCGTTGTGGACGCAGACTTCAAGGAAGTCTGATTTGAGACACAGCAGTGTGTACCCGGCCAAACCGGCGGGTATAGGCGTAGAATAGCAAAAGCCGCTCCGGTTTTGCCGGGGCGGCTCTTGCTGGTTATAGAGAAAACCTCTCAGTCTCGCTGACGCTCGCCAGCTCCCCTGATAGGGGAGCCATTGGCAGGCCGGTCAGGCTTGTACAGATCTGCCTGAGGCTGTCTGTACTGGAAGCGGCAGTGCGCTGCTATATAGGGGAGGTTGCTGCTTATACGAGAGGTGATTGGATTATGGCACAGGAGAAACGTGATTACTACGAAGTGCTGGGTGTATCCAAGACGGCCAGCGATGCGGATATCAAAAAGGCTTACCGCAAGCTGGCCATGAAGTACCACCCGGACTATAACCCCGGCGACAAGGAAGCCGAGGAAAAGTTCAAGGAGATCAACGAGGCAAACGAGGTGCTTTCGGACCCGAAGAAGCGCCAGCTCTACGACCAGTACGGCTTTGCCGGTGTTGACCCCAACTACGCTGCCCAGAACGGCGGCGGCCCCGGCGGCCCCGGCGGCTTTGGCGGTTTCAGCGGCTTTGGCGGCGACGGGGTTGACCTTGGCGATATTTTCGGCGACATCTTTGGCGGCGGCTTCGGCGGTTTTGGCGGCTCGAGCCGTTCGGCGAACCCCAACGCCCCCCGCAAGGGCCAGGACATCCGGGTGCGCATCACCCTGACGTTTGACGAGGCGGTGCATGGCTGCAAAAAGAAGATCACCATCACCCGTCAGCAGGAGTGTACCGAGTGCCACGGCAGCGGCTGCGCCGCCGGTTCCAGCCCGGAGACCTGCCCTGACTGCGGCGGCAGAGGCTTTGTCATTCGTCAGCAGCGTACGCCCTTCGGCGTCATGCAGACCCAGCAGCCCTGCTCCCGCTGCGGCGGCAAGGGCAAGCTCATCAAGAACCCCTGCAAGAGCTGCCACGGCAGCGGCACCATCGCGGTCAAGAAGACTCTGGAGGCCAATGTCCCTGCGGGCATCGACGACGATCAGGGCTTCCGCCTCTCGGGCATGGGCAATGCCGGCACCAACGGCGGCCCCGCAGGTGACGTCATCGTGGCGGTGACGGTCCAGCCCAGCGAGGTGTTCCAGCGCGACGAGAACAACATCTACGTCGTCTTCCCCATCACCTACAGTCAGGCTGTTCTGGGCGATACCATCACGGTGCCTTCCATCGACGGCAAGGTCGAGGTCAATGTGCCGGAAGGCACCCAGAGCGGCACCACCTTCCGCCTGCGCGGCAAGGGCGTCCAGTATGTGAATGGCAGAGGCCGCGGTGATATGTACGTCAAGTGCGAGGTCGAGATCCCCAAGAAGCTCAGCCGCACCCAGCGTGAGGCCCTGAAGAAGTTCGAGGGGACCCTGAAGGAGGATAACTACGAAAAGCGCAAGGGCTTCTTCAAAAAGCTGAAGGATATGTTCAACAACTAAATCAACACGTCCATAAACAGGCAGAGGCATCCGGTTCGGGTGCCTCTGCTTTTTGCTTGGGAAAAATGGCTTGACAATATGCTTTATATAACATATAATGAGGGCGGAGAACAAATAAAAATGCGGTGATACGATGAGCTATGAAGTAGAATATTATGAGCTTCCCGATGGCTCAAGACCGGCGGAAGAGTTCATTCTGGCGCAGGACGTGAAAATGCAGGCGAAGATATTTATGGCGCTGGAGTTTCTGGAAGAGAAAGGGCCGATGCTTCGTGAGCCGTTTTCCAAACCGCTGGGTGAGGGCATCTTCGAGGTGCGGGCAAAACAGGGAACAGACATCAGCCGGGTGCTGTACTTCTTTGTAGTCGGGAAGAAGATCATCCTGACCAACGGATTTGTGAAAAAGACCCAGAAGACACCCCCGAGAGAGATCGAAAAAGCCAAGCGGTACAGAGCAGATCATCAGCAGAGAGAGGAGAGCTGAACAATGGGAAAGAATTTCAGAGAGACATTGAACGAGCAGATGAAAGACCCGGAATTCCGTGCAGAGTGGGAAGCGCAGGAGCCGGAACGGCAGATCATGCACGCCATTCTGGAAGGACGGCAGAACTGCAATCTGACACAGGAGCAGCTGGCACAGGTCACGGGGATCAATCAGGCCAATATCAGTCGGTTGGAAAATGGAACCGCCAATCCCTCGCTGCGGACGCTCAAGCGTCTGGCAGAAGGGATGGGCATGGAGCTGAAGCTGGAATTCGTCCCCCATGTCCAGCCGCAGCACTAAAATAAAAAGAGGGCGGCGGCCCTTCCCTTGCGGGAAGAGCCGCCGCCTTTGTTGTTCTTTGGAGTCTCCTGATTTGTTAAAGCAGGATAATAGCTGCGTTGATCACAAGGCCGATTCCGGTAGCGGAGGTACCCAGAACCCAACTGGCACACGCAAGGTCATAGAGGAAATTAGATACACTCTTCCCCATATCATTTGCGAAATAGTCCAGACCGTCCTGAGTCCAAGTATTAGGGTTCTTCTTGCGGTAATCACGGATAGCCGTGACGCCCGCAAGCCATGCATAAGGAGGGAAGACCCATGCAGCGATAGCCTGAATAGCACTGGCACCACCGGTGGTATAGGTCATTTCCTCTTCGTTCATCACGCAGTAGGAAGCGGGCAGCATCATGATGTTTTCCATAATAGCACTCCTTTATGAACAATATCCCAAAACAGCGCGGTGTGCGCCGGTTTGACGAAAGATAGAAGTTTCCGAAAAGCCGCAGGGGAAACTTACAGGATGAGCAGCAGCGCGCTCAGGGGAGCGAGAGCCACCACCGTACCGGTGGAAACAAGGTCACGCAGGAAGTTGGAAGGCGATTTGGACATATCGTTGCCGATGGCGTCCATTGCACGGCCCATAACGGTGAGAGGATTGCCTCTGCGGTTGCTGTCAACGCTCAGCCAGTCTCTGGCCTGCGAGATGCCCCAGACATAGCTGGATGCCAGAACGGCCACGCCCGCGATGGTGATGATGCCGCCGACAGCGCTGCCGCCGGTGGTGTAGGTCATCTCATCGTCAGAAAGCACTGCGTAATCAGCAGGCAATTCCATATATTTCTTCATAAAGAATCACTCCTTCATATCAGCAGGCGGCGCACCGCACTGCAAAGATCCCTCTTGCAGAGCAAACATCTCTGACAGCATCATTCTACTACAACGCTGGATTTTGTGCAAGGGTTTTGGACAGAAACCACAAAAACCCGGAAAAATGCATGAAAAACACCTCGGAAGTTTGTGGAAAAATACTGCAATAATTCCCATCATCAGCCCGCTGCGCCGGCCCGGTAGAGATAGGGGTCGCTTTTGAAGCTGTCGAAGCTGTAGAGCACGAGGAGCTGGTCGTAATCGTTGTCCGCGATGAGCTTGTCCAGACCGTAGTTATAATTGCGGAAATCCACCACGTCGATGTCGGCGTAGTTGGCCGTCAGGTAAGGCGCGAAGCAGTTGGCGTAGCTGTCCTTGATGACGAGGATCCGCCCGGTGCCGTCCCCCTTGATGCGGCTCAGGCCGTTGTTGCCGTGGAGGAACATGGCATACTTGTCGTAAACGTCCAGCTTGGCCGTGTCGTAAAGGCCGGTCGTCTCGCCGTCGGCGGGCTGGCCGGGGCCGCTGACCGAGTAGATGGTCAGTTCGTTCGGCAGGTCGTAATAAGTGATGGTGTCCGGTTCTGCGTCCGGCGTCCGCGCCTTGGAGTAGTGGGTGCCGTAGAAGCCGTCTGCCGTCAGCACGGTGTGGGCCGAGGGATCAAAGGGCGTAAGGCCCAGGGTGTCGCAGAGCTGCTTGTAGGCGTAGTAAGCGCCGGTGCTCGTCCAGTGGTGGTCGGTGCGGTAGTAGATATATTCGTCCTTGTGCGCGGTGAGGGTCTGCCGCACGTCCCAAAAGCGTCCTCCGGCGGCCTGTACGGCATCGGAAAGCGAGTCGAGATAACGGTCCTCGTCCAGCAGCGGAGCGCCCGCAGGGACGTTTTCCGGGTAGATGGCGGACGCCGCAGGCACCAGCATCACGTTGACCTTGCCCGGGTACCGCTGACAGAGCGCTTCCAGCGCGGCAGTGTTCTTGGGCAGGGTGCGCGTCTCGCTGGAAACGAGGCCGTAGGTGCGGGGGAACATCATCTGCTGTCTGCCCAGCAGGATGCCGCCGCTCTGCTCCTTCTGCATCACCTTCGTTTCCACGGTGCTCTGCAGGGCAACCCAGCTGTCACGGCCCGCCACCTGGTCTTTGACGTATTTCGTGTAGGCCGTGAAGAACTTGTTCAGCCCATCAGCCGAGACGCCGGACAGGCTGGGCCGCTGGGAGAGGGTGGTGTTTTCCAGTTCACTGTAGGCTCGGTCCGGCGTGACAAGGTCCAGCACGAACAGCCCGGCAAAAAACAGGGTGAATGCGATAAGGACCGGATAGCGGAAAATCGAAGCGGAGCGCTTTGAATGTTTGTCCATCGTTCACGCCTCCTCTTAAAAGTTGAAATACAGGAACGGGCTGTTGGTGCTGCCCACGACGTAAGCCATCGAGACCGTCAGCAGCACCAGAATGGTCAGCGCCTTGGTGATGGCATTGCGGGAAAGCAGCTTCCACAGCTTTTCGATGAGCGGGGTGCAGCAGACGACGGAGACCGCCAGCAGTACGCCGTAGTTGCGCAGGAAGTAAAGGGGCATCACGCCGCCGGAAGGGATGAAAAGCTTGCGGAACAGCAGGCCGAACTCCACGCCTGCGTCGTTGCCCACGAACATGGCCCAGCCCACGACCACGAGGAAGAGGGTATAGATATGGGGCCAGACCCTGCCCTTTTTGAGGTAGGGCAGGAGGAAGAGCTTTTCCAGAGCCAGCAGCACGAAATAGTACAGGCCCCAGCAGATGAAGTTCCAGTTCGCGCCGTGCCAGATGCCGGTGAGCAGTTCGACGACGAACAGGTTGAAGATCTGCCGCTTGAGGCCCTTGCGGTTGCCGCCGAGGGGGATATACACATACTCTCGGAACCAGCCGGACAGCGTCATGTGCCAGCGCCGCCAGAACTCGGTGATGGACCCGGAGATATAGGGGTAGTTGAAGTTCTGGGGGAAGTCGAAGCCCAGCATCCTGCCCATGCCGATGCCCATCAGGGAGTAGCCGGAAAAGTCGAAATAGAGCTGGAGCGAGTAGGCGATGACGCCCAGCCAGACCAGCGGGGTCGAGGCGTTGGCGAGGCCCACGAAGGAGACGGTGGGGCTGTCCGCCACGCCGATGATGTCTGTCCAGAGCGCACCGATGGCGTCGGCCAGCAGGACCTTCTTTGCCAGGCCGAAGGTGAACAGGGTCATGCCGTCCTCGATCTGCTTGAGCTCATAGCGGCCTTTGTAGACGTGGAGACGGTCGGAGACGTCCCGGTACTTGACGATGGGGCCGGCGATGAGCTGGGGGAACATGACGACGTAAGCACCGAAATCAATGATGTTATGCTCCGTTTTCACATCCCGGCGGTAGACGTCGATGGTGTAGGAAAGTGTCTGGAAGGTGTAGAAGCTGATGCCCAGCGGCAGTACGCTGATGCCCTGAATGGGCGCGAAACCGGTGCCGAAGATGGCATTGATGCTGCTGAGCACGAAATTTGCATACTTGAAGTAGAAGAGCATCCCGAGACTGCCCGCCAGCGCGATGAGCAGCAGGATGAGGCGGGCGGTCTTGTTCTGCTCGAAGCGCTCAAGCCCCAGGCCGCAGAGGTAGTTGATGAGGATGAGCGCCAGCATGACCGGGAAAAACCGCACCTCGCCCCAGCAGTAGAACACGAGGCTGCACAGGAACAGAACGGTATTTTTGAGTTTCGGGGGCGCGAGGTAATAGAGCGCCAGTGTGATGGGCAGAAAGCGCAGCAGAAAGATGATGGTGCTGAAGACCACGGCGTCAGCCTCCTTTTAACATTGTGATAAAGCCGAAAAAGGCCGATGCCGCTACGGCACCGGCCCGAGAGAGTCTGTTTATTTGCCCAGAACGTCCTTCACGGCGCTGGTCAAATCGGAAGAGCAGTCGTTGGAGGCAATGACCATCACCACGAGGTCGTCGCCGCCGTCGATGATGGCGTTCTCCACGTTGGACTGTGCCTGTGCAAACTCAGCATAGTTGCCGTAGAAAGCCACCTGGTCCTGCTGGTAGGTCTTGAGGGTGTCCATGACGTCCTGTGCCTTGCCAGCGGCGGGCTGGATGGCCAGCACCAGACCGGCGTCGCCGTTGTCGTTGCTCTTGATGCCCTTGTAGCTGGTCACATCGTCGGCCTTCAGGCCAAAGTCGTACTCGATGTTCATGGCCGTTATCTCAAACTGGTTGGAGATGGGGTCGGCCTCCAGCAGAGCGTCCACGGCAGAGGCCACGGCGTCGGAAGCGCCGTTCTCCTCGGCGGAGACGGAAGCTGTCGGCTCGGAAGAAGCGCTCGGGCTGGCGGCCTCGGAGGACGCTGCGCTCGAAGCGGCAGAGGATGCAGACGAAGCAGAGCCGCCGCAGCCTGCCAGCAGGACACAGCCCGCAGCCAGCGCAGCAGCAGAAAGGACGAGTTTCAGACGAATATTCATAAAAGATTTCCCTCTTTTGTCGTTAAAATTCTGAGGCCCGGCCGCCCCGAAAGCTGTCGGCCCGAAACCCCAAGATAGTCTACCATATCGACGGCAGAATTGCAAACGAAGCGTGAAATTTTAACCTTTTCTTCACCAGTGGATTCAGCCCTCGGCGGCGATGCTCTGCAGAGTCTCGATATAGTCCTCAAAGCACAGGCCGCTGGCGTTGATCTTAGCGGCGTTCTCCACGCCCACATACCGCCAGTGCCAGGGCTCGTAGATGATCTCGGTCTTGTCCTCGGCGTCCTTGGGGTAGCGGAGGATGAAGCCGTAGTCGCCCGCGTGCTCACAGAGCCAGCGGAAGGCGGCGGTCTTCTCGAAGCCCCTGTCCAGACCGGTGTGCTCCGGGCTGTTCAGGTCGGCGGCGAGGCCGCAGTTGTGCTCGGAGTATCCCGGAGGGTTGACGACGGCAGCGGCCTTTTCCCTGGCGGCGGCATTGTCGTAGCCCTTGTCGAGGTAGTATTTGGTCTTCCGCTCGTAGAGGCTGGTCTGGTACTTGACGCTGCGGTAGCCGCTCTGCATCCAGACGGTCACGCCGTCGGCGGCAGCGGCTTTCTGCATGGAGAGGAAGGCGTCGCAGGCCGCGGTCTGCAGCGTTTTGTTGACGGCGGTGGCAGAGCCGCACTCCTTGGTATCGAAAGTATAGTCGTCCGGCATCTTGCAGGTGTGGTTCACCAGCACCATCAGCGGGTCGGCCAGCATGGCGCGGGCCTCGCCGGCGGTGAGGCCGAGGGCGTTGGCGGGGGCAGCGGTGTTCTCGGCGGAGCTCACAGTGGAATCGGCGATGCTCTGGGCCGGCATGGAGATGGCGGACGCCGCCGAAGCGCTGGGAACGGCGGCACGGCGGGTGAGCAGGAAGGTGACGCCGCCTGCGGCGACGCAGAGCATCACGGTAAGGCCGGCCACCCGGCGGATGGCGCGGCTGCGTCTGCGGCGGTGCACCTCGGCGCGGGTAAGGCGCCGGCGGTGAGGATGAGGAGCAGAGGGGTTCATAATGGACCTTCTTTCTTGTTGAGGGTGTGTATATTTTTGCACACGGGCGGACATCCTATTCCCGGGAGGCGAACAGGATGAAAATGTCGGCTGAGGAATACGGGCGCAGGGTGCGCCGGGTCGGCCCGCCCTCGCCGCTGGGCAGGGACTGCCTCTGGGCGTTTGGCGTGGGCGGCGGCATCTGCCTGCTTGGCGAGGTGCTGCGCGGGTGGTATCTGACCATGGGGTTCGACAAAGAGCTGGCCGGGACGCTCACCAGCTGCACGCTGGTGGCGCTGTCGGCATTGCTGACGACGCTGGGCCTCTACCAGAAGCTGGCCGCGAAAGCGGGCGCAGGCACCCTCGTACCTATCACGGGCTTTGCCAATGCGGTGGTCAGTGCGGCCATCGAGTTCAAGACCGAGGGCCGTGTGCTGGGGACCGGCGCGAAGATGTTCATCATCGCCGGGCCGGTCATCGTATACGGTACGCTGGCGGCGGTTCTCTACGGCAGCGTCTACTGGCTGCTGCGGTAAAAGTCCTCCTGCCAAGGATACGCATAAGGAAGCGCGGAAATTGCACTTTCACACTAAAATTCAGTATACCACAAAAAACAGATAAAATCAGCCCCATAAAGGAGGAATCTGTGATGGCTGCACGACGCGGAGACACTCTCTTGTTCCCGACGCCGCCCGTCGTGGCGGCTCATGCGGCCATCGGCGGCAAAAAGGAGGGCGAAGGCCCCCTTGCCGCCTGCTTCGACGAGCTGAGCGCCGACAACTTTTTCGGCCAGTCCAACTGGGAGGCCGCCGAGAAAGAAATGGCCCTGCGGGCGGCGCGGCTCTGCCTCAAAAAGGCTGAGACGACGCCGGATAACGTCAGCCTCGCGCTGGCGGGCGACTTGCAGGCCCAGTGTACCGCGTCCAGCTACGCCCTGCGGGAGCTGGGCATCCCCTTTGCCGGCCTCTTCGGGGCCTGCAGCACGATGGCCGAAGCGCTGGGCCTCGGCGCGGCGCTGTGCAGTGCAGGCATGGCCGACGGCCTGCTGGCCATGACGTCCAGCCATTTCTGTGCGGCAGAGCGTCAGTTCCGCACGCCGCTGAGCTACGGCGCTGTCCGGACGCCCACCGCCCAGTGGACGGCTACGGCGGCGGGTGCCTGCCTGCTGCGGCCCGCCGGTGAGGGTGTGCAGCTCTGCGCCGCCACCTTCGGACGGGTGCAGGACTATAAAATAAAAGACATCAACAACATGGGTGCGGCTATGGCCCCCGCTGCCGCCGCGACCCTTTTGCACTATCTGAAGGACACCGGCAGCGCCCCGGCGGACTTCGACCGCATCTACACCGGCGACCTCGGCCATGTGGGCAGTCAGCTCCTGCGCGACCTGCTGGCGGCAGAAGGACTTCTGCTCAAGAACCATGTGGACTGCGGCTGCATCCTCTACGATGCCGCCGAGCAGACCGTGAAGAGCGGCGGCTCCGGCCCGGGCTGCTGCGCCTCCGTCCTCTGCGGGCATATCCTGCCCCGCCTCGAGAAGGGGACCCAGAAGCGGGTGCTCTTTATCGCCACCGGCGCGCTGATGAGCCAGACGACCTTTTTGCAGAAGGAGAGCATCCCGGCCATCGCCCATCTCGTGGAGCTGCGCAGCCCGCAGCAGAAGGAGGAAAACGGATGAATTACTTCTGGGCCTTCGTGGTGGGCGGCGGCATCTGCGTCATCGGCCAGCTGCTCATCGACCTCACCGGCCTGACCCCGGCCCGCATCCTGACGGGCTATGTGGTGGCGGGCGTCATTCTCTCGGCGGTGGGATGGTATGCGCCGCTGGCGGAGTTCGCGGGCTGCGGAGCCACTGTGCCGCTGCTGGGCTTCGGCCATCTGCTGGCGAAAGGCGTGCGGACGGCCATCGAAGAGGAAGGGGCCATCGGCATCCTCACCGGCGGGCTGACTGCCGCCGCAGCAGGGATCACCACCAGCCTTGTGTGCGGAGTCGTCTGCTCGTGGGTGGGGAAGAGCCATGACCAGAATTAGAAAAACATCCCGGCTCAAGCCGGGATGTTTTTGTGTGCAAGGCGGGCCGTTTCGCCTCATTTTTCGCCCGGAGTGCGTTATATTGGGGCCAGAAGGAGGCGAAAAGCCATGCGACAGGAAACACAATGGACGACGATCTTCTGGGAGGGCTGGACGGCGCTGGCGCTCTGCGCAGCGGCGGTGTTCTGGCCCGGCAGTGCGGCGCTGGGCTATCCGGCTGTGCTCTGGCCGGGGCTGGCCCTTGCGGCGGCGGTCCCCGGCCTCTGGGCCGGGTGGTGGCTCTGGGCGGAGAAGGCTCCGCCGCTGCCGGAGGAGGAGCTGATGGCGAAACCGGGGAGGATACATATTGTTACTGAGGAGGCTCTTCTGTGATGATGGGAGAGTGTTTTCTCGCGCCGGTGCGCGGGGCAGAGCGCTTTTTCATTAAGGCTAATTGTTCTCTTTTGATGTCAAAAGAGAACCAGAAAACCACCAGCGATTTCGACG